>Ga0310695_10012708_pt1 | contig 11718 bp, 5 predicted proteins | sample RumenRJG_04DNA_FD_203882 | JGI IMG/M metagenome (GOLD analysis project Ga0310695, IMG submission 203882) | Bovine rumen microbial communities from Lethbridge, Alberta, Canada - RJG_04 (v2) (version 2) | ecosystem: Host-associated > Mammals > Digestive system > Stomach > Rumen | place: Canada... | reverse complement strand
CTCGCCGGCCCCGAGGGCAAGACCTATCGTGTGACGGGTGTGGTGAGCAGCATTGCCAACACTGAGTATGGCAACTGGTACCTCAAGGATGAGACCGGCGAGGTGTATGTCTATGGCACGCTCGACAAGAGTGGCAGGGACGGCAAGAATAATTCGATTGCCGCCTGGGGCATCGAGGTCGGTGACATCATCACGGTTGAGGGTCCCAAGGTGTTGTATGGCAGCACAATCGAGCTGAAGAACGTCACCGTTGTCAACATCGAGAAGTCGCTGGTCAAGGTCGAGAGTGTCGATCCCTCGGACGCAACAGTACCCAAGGAGGGTGGCGACATCACCGTCAACCTCACTTGCAAGAGCAACAATGGCATCTCGGTCGAGATTCCCGAGGCCGCCAAGGAGTGGTTGTCGATAGTCTCGATTACCGGTGGTGCAACGCCTGTGGTGCGTTTCCACGCCGCTGCTAATGCCGGCGGCGCCCGCAACGTGACCGTGGTGTTCAAGACCACTGACGGCAAGAAGGAGTACACCGCCCAGACCACCATCAATCAGGCCGGCTCGATTGTCGAGGCTCCCATTGCCGACTTCCTGGCCGCTGAGGAGGGTGACACCCAGTATCGTCTGACCGGTGTCATCACTGAGCTTTACAGCAGCGACCGTCAGGGCAAGAGCTTCTACCTCCGCGACTACAGCGGCACGACGCTCGTCTACCGCGCCGAGGGCTTCATTGAGGCCGGCGCCAAGGTGGGCGACGTGGTCACCGTTGTCGGACAGCGCGGCGCTTACCGCGACAACCCACAGATGGTCAGTGGCACGGTCGAGAACGTGATTCCGGTCACCCCCGTCACCATCGACGAGTTCCTTGCCAAGGAGGATAACGCCAATGTCTACTACATGGTCACCGGCACACTCGACGAGATTGTCAACCCCACCTACGGCAACCTGTGGCTCAAGAGCGGCGACTCGCGCCTCTATGTCTACGGCTGCTATCCCGGTTGGGGCGCAACAGGCGATGCCCGCAAGAACTATCTGGAGACTGCCGGCATCAAGGTCGGCGACCAGCTCACCGTCATCGGTGTCAAGGGCACCCACAACGGTCAGCCCCAGGTGGCCAACGGCATCTACTTCTCGCACACTTCGGCCCGATAATCGGCCTTGAACAATAATCAGCGACCGTGCCTGAAAAATTTGGCACGGTCGCCTTTTTTGTGTAACTTTGTCAGCGTATTGCGAGCCACCGGCTCGCACAAAACACAGCAACAATGAAAAAACTCTATCTCACACTCTGCGTGGCACTGATGGCCCTGGCGGGCTGGGCCGTGAGCCGCGACAACTACACCGTGATTATCTCGCTTGACGGCTTCCGGTGGGACTACCCCGAGGCGTTCGACACTCCCTTTCTCGACCAGATGGCGCACGACGGGGTCAAGGCGGTGATGACACCATCGTTCCCCAGCAAGACGTTTCCCAACCACTACACGCTGGCCACAGGGCTGGTGCCCGACCACCACGGCATCATCAACAACAACTTTGTCGTGCGCAAGACGGGCAAGGTCTACTCGCTCAGCAACAAGGAGACGCGCACCGACCCGCAGTACTATGGCGGCGACCCCGTCTGGCTCACCGCCAAGCGGCAGGGGGTCAAGACGGCTACCGTCTTCTGGGTGGGCAGCGATGTCGCCATCCAAGGCGACCACGCCACCTACTGGCACGACTACCTCACCGAGGGGAATATGCCCTACACGGCACGCTGTGCCGAGATCCTGCGGCTGCTATGTCTGCCCGAGCAGGAGCGTCCACACCTGATTATGGCCTACTTTGAGCAGCCCGACCGCAGTGGGCACAAGAATGGCCCCATCTGTCATGAGACGCGTCGTGCCATGGAGTCAATGGATGTTTTGCTCGACGACCTGTGGCAAGGCATCAAGCATTTGCCTTACGGGGCCAAGGTCAACCTCATTGTCACGGGCGACCATGGCATGACTTGGCTCAATCCTGAGCGGCAAATCAATCCGGCGCAGTATCTGGATCCCGCATGGATCGAGAGCATCCACAACGACTTTCCGGTGATGATCAATGCCAGCAAGCCCGCCTATATCAACGATATCGTCCATGCCTTGAAGGGGGTGGACCACATCCGTGTGTGGCGTCGCAGCGAGATACCCGCCTATCTCAACTATGGCAAGAACGAGAACATGAGCGACATCATCGTCTTGCCCGATGTGGGGTGGTACTTCAGTGCCGACAAACTCAAAAACAAGGGCTCGCATGGCTTCGACCACACCTGCAGCGACATGTGGGTCGCCTTCCGCGCCATCGGGCCCGACTTCAAGCAGGGCTACGAGCGCCAGGGCACCTTCCGCAACGTGTGCATCTATCCGCTGCTCTGTCACCTGCTCTGTGTCGACCCCAGCCCAAACGACGGCTCGCTCAACGAGGTCAGCGACCTGCTAAAATAGCTTATAGCTTACAGCTAGAGGCACTAGACTGTCTAGAATATCTAGACCATCTAGTGCCTCTAGTGTCTGGCGATTACGCGGCACGCTGCATTTATGCATTATGCATTGTGCATTGTCTACTGCTTGCCCAGCATGATGTCGATCACTGCATTGACATCCGAGATGTCAATGTCGTTGTCGCCAGTGACATCGGCAACAACGGTTGTCTCGGCTTTGCCCAGCATGATGTCGATGATGGCATTGACATCGGCGATGTCGACCACACCATCGACATTCACATCGCCCACCAGTGACGACTGGGGCTGGTACTCATAGGCTCCCAGGTCGATGGTGTCGCCAGCCACACGTGCATGGCCAGCCAGGTCGGTCTCGACCTCAAAACCTGCAACGATGGTGCCCGCGTCGATAAAGATGCTGCCCTGTGTCAGTGCCCACGAGGCCTCGGCAACAGCGAGGGTGTCGGCCTGGTCGACTGCCACACCGCGCCAGGTGGTGGCGCACTCAAAGTTGGCGTCGTCGGCTTCATGATAGATTGAGTTGAGCACCGTGCTCGACTCCAGTTCGCGCAGAGCCATGCCGATGTTGGCTGTGTCGGCCTCGGCATTGGCGCGGATGAGGTTGCGCTGCGCAGTGGTGTTGACCACCTTGCCTGTGCCGGCCATGTAGATGCCGCCACCCCAGAAGGCCATGTTGTTATAGACCGCTGCATTGACCACGGCACCATCCTGCAGCAAGATGCCACCGCCGCGGCCGCCCATCGTCTCGCCATACTCGGGCGCGTCGGCATAGCAGTTGGCGACAATGGCGTTGGTGATGCGGCCATTGTAGTTGTAGACGCCGCCGCCCAGCAGGCCACGGCAGCTCAGCACGGTCAGGTCGGTGACATCGCCGTTGTTGAATAGGGCGCCGCCACCGCTGGCATAGCACTCCTCAAAGCGACAACCCGTCATCGTGCCGCCATTGTTGTAGACCGCGCCGCCATTGTCGGCAACACAGTCGATAAACTCACAATTGTTGATGGCGCACTTGCGGGCATACACCGCACCGCCATAGCCATTGCCATAGCTCGAGTGGGCATAGTTGCGGGCAAACAGGCAGTCCTCAATCACGCCCTCACCGTCGCTGTACAGAAACACCGCACCGCCATAGCAGTTGCTGTCGCTTGTCGACTGGGCATAGAAGTACGATGAGTTCTCCACAACACGGCACTTGCGCAGCAGCACATTGCCTTGGGCATAGAGCGCACCGCCGTAGGCTTTGGCCTGCCACACGCTGGCGTTGGCTCCGGTCAGGGTGAAGCCATTGATCTCGGTGGGCTGCACGATGGGGTTGGCAGCAAACAGCAAATGAGCGCCATTGTCGTGCGTGCCGGGAATCTCGAGCGAGTCGTTACCAAACTTCCACGTGTAGCGATAGCTCGTGCCGTCGGCGATGGCACGTTGCCACTTGTCAGCAAGGTCATCGTCGGCACTCAAGATGCTGGGGTGGGCAAAGCTGTAGGGCTTGCCGTCACGCAGCATCTCACGTTCATCTTTGCTCGTCTCGTTGCCCTCAAAGCCGCCATAGAGGCTCACGCCATCCTTCAGAAAGAAGGCACTTGACCGGGGCTTGTTGGCGCGGATGAGTGAGTCGGGGCGGTAGACGCCCTCGGCCACCCACACTTCATCGCCGGCCTGCGACTGGTCGATGGCGGCCTGCAGGTCGCCCATGGCATTCTGCCACGAGGTGCCGTCGCCGCTGGCGCCTGGTTTCACATAGTGTATGTTGGCCGTCATGGCCATGGCAGTGAGCATCAGTGCCACTGCCACAATCATCTTTTTCATTTTACTGATTTTCGGTTGTTAATGGTTAGAGGCTCTAGATTAACGTGAGTTCGATGAAATTGTATGGATTGACAATCAGAGAGTTAGCGAATTATTCAGCATGGTTCTGCTGGATTTGCAATCCAGCAGGATTGGGTATAAGCATTTGTAATGCGCTTATTTCGGATTGCAAATCCTTATACTCGAATGCGGTCGGATTACAAATCCGACCGAACCAGCTTGGCTATCAGAACTTTATTTTCGTCGAACTCACGTTAGATTATCTAGGATTTCTAGACAATCTAGAGCCTCTAGAGAATGATTCTGATAAGTAAGTGTGTGCTACTTGATGGTCTTATGGCTACGGCTCTGGCCATTGCTCAGCAGCTCACTCACAATGTAGATGCCGCTTGCGGGCTCATGGCTCAGCACTTTGCCGTCAAGGCTATAGTAGACGCAGCGCACCACTTGGGCGTCGCTCGACAGACCTTCGACGCTGGTATAGGGCGCATAGCCGGTCACTTGCCATCCCTTCAGGGTGGCGGGTGTGCCGTCGACACCGGGCAGAGCGTCGTAGCCGAAAATCTTGGCATACTCTTGGTTGTACTCCGACACACTCACGTTGCTCACGTCGGGCAGGGCATTGATAATCTCAATCCAGCGCTCGGCAGGCAGTTGGTTGTGCTGCAGCGTCAGGCCCTGCAGATAGCTCATGCTGCCGAAGGTCACCTCGGTCAGCTGGTTGTCTTGTGCTGCCAGACGGTAGAGGTAGCTCGACTTGCTCAGGTCCAGCGTGCTCAGCTGGTTGTTGTTGACCTGCACGTAGTAGAGGTTGTGCTGGCTCAGGTCCAGGTCGCTCAGCTGGTTGTAGGCTAGGTTCAGGTCGTAGACAGATGGTGCCACGCTCAAGTCAATGGCACTGAGCTGGTTGTGGTCGGCATAGAGCACATAGAGGTTGCTGTTGCCGCTCAGGTCCAGCTCGGTGAGTTGGTTGTTCTCGCACGTCAGGCGCGACAACTGGCTCAGCAGGGTGGTGTTGAGTTCAGTGAGCTGGTTGCCGCCGATGTTGAGGTAGCGGACGCCTGTGTTCTGGCTCAGGTCGATGGCGGTGAGCTGATTGTTGGTCAGGTGCACACCTTCCAGGTTGGGGCACGTCGACAGGTCGATGGTGCCAATCATGTTGTCGCTCAGGCTCAGTGTCTTCAGTGCGGGAACTCCGCTGATGTTGATGCTCTCGATGGCGTTGTCATAGGCATACAGGTCTTCAAGTTTGCTCATGCCGGTGAGGTCGAGCAACGTGATGCGGTTCTCCTGGCAGTCGAGCTCGGTCACGTTGCCCAGGCCGGTCACGTCCAGCTCGGTGAGCTGGTTGTTGCGCACGTCCACCTGATAGATGCTCTGCTGCTTGGGCAGCAGAACGGCGGTCAGCAGGTTGTCGCCGCAGTCCAGCTTGGTCAGGGCGGCCATGCCCGAGCAGTCGAGTGTGCCGGCGATGCGGTTCTCACTCACGTCCAGCACGCGCAGTGCCGTGCAGCCGGCCACGTCAAGGCTGGTCATCGAGCCACCCTCGGCATATAAGCCCGTCAAATTGGTCATGTGGCTCAGGTTCAGGCTCGAGAAAGCGTTGTAGTTCATCTGCAACTGCTGCATGTTGGGGCAACCATCCAGGTTCACGTTGGTCAGGTTGACGCTGTTGGCAACTATCTGGATAAAATCGCCATAGAGCTTCATCGTCTGGCCCTTGAGCGTCTCGGTGTAATAGGCGCCACTGGTGTAGTCCACGAGCGTGCCATCGCCCCAGTCGACCTGGAAGGCGCCGCTGGCCACGAGGCCAAGACGGGTCGATTGTCCGACTTGCGAGTTGGCAAATGTCAATGTTGCTGTGGGTTCCTGTGCCATCAAGGCCATGGCTGTAAACCCTGTCAATGCGATTGAAAGTAAAGTTCTTTTCATCTTAATGGTAATTAAATAACAACAATCAGTTTTGAATCCACAAAGTTAATGAAATCTGGCAAAAAGGGGATGATTTTTAACCATAATTCACCTGAACGGGTGCATATCCCCTCCCCTTTCCCTTATGGGGTAGTGCGATGTGTGGTTCGGTGGTCCTCGAAGAGGGCCAACGTCGATGCAACAAAAAATCCCCGCCAGAGCTGGCGGGGATTGCTTCTGCTCAATGACCGGAATTAACGGTTGAGCATGATGTTGATAACCTCATTGATGTCGGCCACATCGACTTTGGTGTCGTCCTCGGTCACAAAGGCACGGCCACCATAGTTGTCGGCGCTGTCGGTGCCCAAGACGATGTTAATCAGGATATTGACATCTTCAACATCCACCATGCCGTCGTTGTTCACGTCGCCACGCAGCGTCTGAGGCTCAACCTCGGTGCTGCCGGGACACAGAATCTCGGTGGCCAGGCCGGTCTGCATCGCCTTGAAGTAGGCGCGGAACGGAGCCACGGTCTGCGGCGTGTCGTGCAGCACGAAGCGCGAACCCTGGGCATCCATGGTGTAGATGCCGCCCTCGCTCATGGCGATGTAGGTGCCCGAGAGCATGAAGTGCTGACCGCTGGTGATGGCGATGGGGTCGGCCTTGAGAGTCACGCCCTGGGCACTCCAGCTCATCACCTTGCCCGTCATGTCGCGGCCGTCGGCAACAGCCACCAGATAGGGCACATTGGCCTCCATCGAGCTCACTGCATCGAAACTCACCACGCCGTCCTCTTCGCGCGGGAAGTTGTACACCCAGTAGTCAGTGTTGGCCACTGGCGTGCGGCCGTCAATCTCGACATTGGTGGCGGCAAACGGCAGCACCATCGTGCTCCAGGCCGTGCGCTCGTCGGTCTTGCGGGCCTGAGTGAAGGTGCGCTTGTAGGTCACCTTGCCGGCATTGACGCTCTGCGGCACCAGGTAGGGATAGCCGTCCTCGAGCACAATCTCGGTGGCTGTCTGGCCCTTGACCACGTTCTTGCCGTTGAGGCTTGCAGGCACGCTGGCATTCTCAGCCAGGATATAGATGGTGTTGGGGTTGGCGTTGGGCGTGATGCCGCTCAGCGTCACGTTCTCGATGCTCACGGCAGCGGCCGATGCCGGTACCACAAAACCATCAATGGGCTTGTTGCACTGGCGTGTGCCATCGGCATTCCACACGATGATGCCTGGACGGATGTCGTAGTAGACCGACTCGCCCGGTTTGACGATGTTGTCAACGTGCGAGGCATCCTCCTCCATGGGCACATTGTTGCGGGCATAGATGTTCAGCGCATAGGTTGACCCATAGGCCAAGTTGTCGAAGTCGAAGTAATAGGTACGGGTCTCACCGGCAGGAACTGCAATGGTCAGCTGCTGGTAGCCTACCATCGAGCCTTTGCCGTCCTCGAGGATGAAGAGCGGAGCCAGGATATACTTGTTATACTCAATGTGGCCGCTGTTGGTGATGGCGGCGCTGAAGCGGGCGTGACTGTCATAAATCACGTCATGGTCGCCCTCGTTGTCACCGGCCACGGCATTCTCGGCACGGATGACTACCGACAGGTTGGCCACATCGAAGTCGGTCGAGCCGTTGCCGGTGATGGTCACGGTGCCGGTGCCTGGAATCTTGCTGCCACCCATCGAGTTGTCGTAGAGCGAGAGCTGAGCTGTCTTGGTGCCGGCATTCTGCGGGGTGAAGTTGAAGGTCACCACCTTCTCGGCTCCAGCCGCAATTTCGGTCTCAACCACGGTGACATATTCGCCGTACTCATCAATTTGCTCGTTGGTCAAGTAGAAGTAGAGTTTGCCGTTGAAGCGGTCCACGCTGTTGTTCTTCACCGTCACGTTGCACTGCTCGGCGGTGCCGGTCTTCTCACCACCACTGAACTCAAACCGGGTCGATTGCAGGTCGACCAGCGGGTGGTCGGTCAGTGTGGCATAGTCGCCACTGACATTCATCTCGATGTAATAGCGGTCGCTCTCGAGCATGGGCTTCCATTCGTCGCTGCCTTGCTCCATGCTCACGGGCACGATGCGGTAGGTGCCGTTGCCGATGCTCTTGCCGAAGTAGTAGTACTGCGAGTCATTGGTCTCAGGCCAGTTGTCGGTCACCGACAGGTAGCCCGAGTAGATGTTGCTGCTCATAATCAGCTCCAGGAAGTTGCCATTGTTGTCATACAGGGCGATGCCGCGGCGATACTTGGTGCCGTCGTCGATGTGGTCCTCGGCAGTGACCTTGATGTAGCGGCGCTTGTAGAGCGAGAAGCCTTTGCTGCCACGATCAAGCGTGCGGCTGCTGCCGCTATAGTACATGTTGAACACCGTCAGTACGTGGTTCACCTCCTCGCTGGGACCACTGTAACCGGGCTTGATGCCGATGATGGCCGTCTGGTCGATGTTGTAGCCCTCGGCGCTGCTCGACGAGCCGATGCCGCCGGCATGGGGGTTGAGCACCGACAGCACAAAGTAGCCGTTGCCCATGCCACCCCAACCCCAGTTGATGTGGTAGTAGTCGCCATACTCATAGCCGTCGCACACAAACGAGTGACCGCCGCCACTGCCGGCACGGCCGTTGTAGATCATGGGCCGTCCATTGGCCAACTCGTTGTAGATCATGTCCTCCCAAGCCTGCTGGTCGTAGTCGCTGCGATACACCAGGTTGGCATCGTAGTCAAAGTAGTTGTTCAGCGCCTTGGGGATATAGGGGTCGCTCGTGCTCGATGCCGACAGGCCATATTTCATCTGGGCCGCGCAGCCGGCATACAGCATCAGCCACGACACGGCCTCGGTGTAGACCTCGTCCTCAGCGCCGGTGTAGGTGTCGCGCATGTGCTCCCAGTCGAAGGTGATTGGCTCGAGTGCATCAGTGACGAAGGTGCCGTATTCCTCCGTATAAGGGTCATAATAATTGGCGGTGTACGACGGGATGGTCTGGCTGCACCGTGCGGGCCAGTTGTGATACTTCATGATCTGTGCCATCGATGTGGCTACACAGCCTGTGTAGGACAATTCGCCGATGGTGTCGCCATCCTCCACATGCATAAACTCGGGGCAGTGGTTCCAGTAGGGGGTAGCCTGGTCCCAGTTGGTGGTGATCATCGGGGCAATCGAGTTGCGCGTGTTCACTGTCGTGGTGCGGCGCGGAGCGGCCAGACGAGTGGCGGCCTCGACATCGCTCATCGCGGCCAGGGCCTGCAGCTGGCGGGCATAGCCGTCGAGCATGCCTTGCAGGTTGGCGGGAACCTGGGCGGCGTCGAAGTGACCCACGGTCGAGTAGCCCAAGATGGGGGTGGTGCGGTCGTCGCCACTGACGATGACAAAGCCGTTGTCATTGCCCACATTGTAGATGTAGTAATAGCCGGCATTGGCGGCAGCCTGCACGGTGGGCGACTGAGACGCCATGCGCAATGTGCGTTGTGTGCCTTGTTTCTGCTGGACGAATGCTGCGGCGGCCTCGCGTGCCTGGTCGGCGGTCACTGGGCCTGCCAGTGACGAGACGGCCACTTGCATCGCCACGGCGAGCAAGGCCAAAGTCTTGTTTGTCATAAAGTTGCTAATTATAAGAGGTTTATGTTATTATTGTCTGTTTTGGGCCACAAAAATAGTCAAAAAGAATGAAAGTTGAGGTAATGTGGCTCAAATTTCTACATAATTTGTGATTTATTCACCAAATTGGCAAAGCGTTCCCCCAATCCCTCGCGGCGTGATTAACGGAAAATGCAAGTCTTCGACTTGTCTCATGCATCCCGCAGCTCCCCAACGCGGCATGGCGTGCCAGGTGTTGGCACTACTGCTCGCGCTGGCGCACGGCCTCAAACAGCAAGATGGCGGCGCTCACCGACACGTTGAGTGAGTCAAGCCGGCCGCGCATCGGGATGCGGATGTGCGCGTCGGCGGCATCGCGCCACACCTGCGTCAGACCAGTCGACTCGGTGCCCATCACAATGGCGGTGCCGCGCCGCATGTCGGTGGCATAGTAGGGGTGAGAGTCCTGCAGCTGCGCCGTCAGGATCTGGATGTTGTGTGATTTCAGGTACTGGATGCACTCCTCACTGCTGCATGCCACGCACGGAACGGTGAAGATGGCACCAATCGAGCTGCGGATGATGTTGGGGTTATATAGGTCGGTCAGCGGGTCGCACACCACAACCGCATCGGCTGGGGCGGCATCGGCGCTGCGAAGCACGGCACCCAGGTTGCCGGGCTTCTCGACAGCCTCAAGCACCATCACCAGTGGGTGCTCGGGCAGATGCAGGTCAGACAGGGTCAAGGGGTGGGGGCGCACCTCGGCCAACACGCCCTCGGTGCTGCCGCGGTAGGCAATCTTCTCATACACCTCGCGCGTCACCTCGTAGCACGGGGGCGTGAGGGTTGAGGGGTCAGGGGTGAGGGATGAGGAGTGAGGGGTGAGGGGTGAGGGCAGGTCGGGGGTGAGGTCAGGGCAGTGATACACTGCCACCAACTCATGGCCGGCATTGACGCAGTGCATCAGCTCGCGGCGGCCCTCCACCACCACGATACCACCCTCGCGTCGCAGCTGCGACTTCTGCTGCAGTGCCACCAGCCGCTTGACACGCTCATTGTGCACACTCGTTATCATCATCTTCGCATTCATGCCACAAAGTTACTACTTTTTTCTGAACCATGAAGCAAGAACAAGAAGCAAGTAGCAATAAGCAATAAGCAAGTCGCCTCGGTCGGCTATGCCGCGACACCTGTCGCGGCCATCATCGCGGCCATCATCGCTCCACAGCCACAAAAGAAATCCCCGCCAGCACCTTGTGGTGCCAGCGGGGATAACAATATCTGTTAGTAGTTAGTTGCGGACACGACTAAAGACTAAAGTCTAAAGTCTAAGAACTAAATCTTACTTGCCCAGCATCTTGTCGATGAGCTTGTTGACGTCGCTGATGTCAACACTGCCATTGCCGTCCATGTCGAGGGCTGAGTTGAAAGCACGTCGGCCAAGCATCATATCGATGGCTGCGTTCACATCGGTGATATCGGTCTGGCCATCGCCATTGATGTCGCCCGAGCCACCTTGATTGGTATTGGGATAGAGGTTGGTGTAGACCTCGCTCTTGCCACTAGCCTCGCTGCTAGAGAGCTTCAGGAAGGCCATGCCGACACTCAAGTTATAGGTCGTGGTAGGATCGATGAACTTCTTGCTGCTGGGATTCCAGTAGTAGCCCACGGTCTGTGCGTTGACGTTGACCGTGCTGCTGGGGTTGCCGATGAAGTAGTTGGTCATCGGGGCCGACACGCTGCTGCTGGGACGGCTGATGCGGTACTCCTGGTTGGCGGTCAGGTCAACCAGCAGCAGACCGGTGTTCTCGGGTGCTTGGTTGGCCTTGGTCAGGGTGACCTCCTTGCCGGTCTGGTTCTTGTCATAGCCGCTGGCATAGTAGGCGTTGATGTTGCTGCCCGACAGGTTGGTGGGCACCACCGAGCTGAACATCTGCGTGGTTGCATTGGGCTTGATCCACA
>Ga0310695_10012703_pt1 | contig 11723 bp, 6 predicted proteins | sample RumenRJG_04DNA_FD_203882 | JGI IMG/M metagenome (GOLD analysis project Ga0310695, IMG submission 203882) | Bovine rumen microbial communities from Lethbridge, Alberta, Canada - RJG_04 (v2) (version 2) | ecosystem: Host-associated > Mammals > Digestive system > Stomach > Rumen | place: Canada... | reverse complement strand
GTCCCGAATCTGCGCCCAATTGAGGTCCTTTATCTTCGCCGTCGCAAGGCTCTTGGGAATGCCGCGCCCAACGCGCTTGAGCGTCGCGTCGTGGAGGGCGATGGCGACACCATCCTTGGTGAGCCGTGCGTCGGCCTCCGGCGCAACGCCGTGTCCCCAGCACCAGAGGAACGTCTCGAGCGCGTTGTCGGGGCGCGTGTCGCGTCCGCCGCCGCGATGCACCTGGCATCTGAACAGTTCCGTTCCCTGCGGCGGCACGGCAGCACCGGCCGCGTTGTCCCCGCTTGCGGAAAGAGCAAACGCCAATCCCGCAACTGCGGCGAATTCAATATACGTTTTCATGTCCTTCAGCTCATCTGACGATGATCATCGTGCCCTTCGGCTTGACGTCTATGACGAGGTTGCCGTCGGTATTGACGGAAAGGCCATTCACCCACATCGGCGCACCTTCTGCGAGCGAAACCGTCACGCCTTCCGCATCAAAGCCCCCGCAGGTGGTGAGAATCTTCTCGCCGCTCTTCGGCCAGACTTCGCCGGAGATCTTGACGTTCACCGCGCCGCTCGCCGTCAGCGTATTGCCGCTCGAAAGCGCAAGCTGCGGAGGTGTTTTTCTGTCGGTGAAGTTGAACGCGAGCGCCGCGCCGTCCGCAAGCGAAAGGTCGCCGGTCAGGGTAACCGTGCCGGACGAGGCGACTTCAAGCGTGCCGCCTGCCGTCCCGCTGTCCTCGTTGTAGACATAGAACGTCTGGCCGCTAAGCCCGAAAGTGTCGGTGTTGGGATTGAGCGCCAGCGTCGCGCCGTCGTAGACGCGCATCCCACGGTTCGACTTCACAGCAGAGGTGCACACGACCTTTCCGCAGCCCGTCGCCCGCCAGTGGCCCCAACAGTCAAAATTGACAGCACTGCTGCCAGTATCTTTCTTTGCAACACCATTGAAGTTCCCTTCAATCGTTATTGTCGCGGGGCGGTTCGACCCATACTGCGTCGTGCAGAGAAACACGTCGTCATACCTGGACCGGAATCTGCCCCTCCCTTCCGTGCCGAGAACCGTCCTCTCGCCAAGGGCGTACACCTCGGCATCGTCCACAGTGAAAAGGAAGGGCGCGTTCTCCGTGAAGGATATGCCGTTCTCGCCGAGAGCCAGCACCCTCGCGTTCCACCACACAGTGCCGTTCCCGCTTACGGCAATGCCGTCATCGACAATGATCGTGCCGCCGGAGGTACCGCTGTACAAAGCATAGATAATGCTTGAAGAATAGATTTCGACCGAACCGGTGATGTGGAGCGTTCCGCCCGCCATTATGGTGTAGCAAAGCCTTTGCGGCTCGGCGTCGAGCGTGACGTCATTGTCTATCGTGACGGTGGAATCCGCCCCGACTGTCACCTTCAAGGGGTCGGAGAAGCCCGCCACCGTGAGCGCATTCGTGAACGTGATCATTGCGTCGCCCATTGTAACCATGCCAAACGCCCTTCCAGCATCGGCGTTGATTGTCGTGTCGGATGGTATCGCCGAGAAATTGACGACTGCGCCAGCCGCCGGAACTTGGCCGCCTTCCCAGTTCCCGCCGTTCGCCATGCTGTTGTCGCCGGCTAAGCCCGTCCACCAGACGCCCGCGTCGGCCGACCCGTCGATGACAATGTACTTCACGCCAGTCGCCGCATAGACCGTCTCGGCGGAGAACGTGTGCGAGTCGGTGAAGATCACAAGATTGCCGCTTCCGTTCAGCGTAAGGCTTGAAAGCGCGACATCCGCGCCGAGCGTCAGCGACGCGCCGCCAGAGAGGTTGATGGCCGCGCTCCCGGAAACCGGCGCGGCGACGGCCTCGCCCGCCATCCGCCAGCTTGACGCGTCCCAGTCGGACGAAGCCCAGACAGACGAGCCGGACAGATCCAGCGTGGGCGCCGCAATCTCGTACGGGTGCGTCGGCGTGAACGAGATGTCGTTGCCCGAAACCGTCGCGCCAGCTGGCAGATTCCCGAACGAAACGGACCTCGAGTGGTCTGCGGCGTCGCGCACGGAGAGCGTTCCCGCCACGTTGATCGGCATCCACGCCTCGCCCGCCGCCCAGGTCGTGCCGCCGTCCGTCGAGAACTCCAGTCCGCTCACGCCCTGTGTGACACGCACCTCGATGACGTCGTTCGTGTAGCGGTAGCCGTCGGGCGCTTCCGACATGGCGAAGCGCTGGCTGTCAACAAACCAGTTCTGCATCCGCTCGTCGTCGGTGAGGACGCGCGAGGTCATGCGGACTGCGCAGATTTCCGAGCCGTTCATCAGCCTGCCGCCGCCGTTGTAGTTCGCGCCTATGACAAAGAGGTCAGACACGGGATCGACATCCCCCGACATGGAGTTCAGGTACTTGTTGCCGTCGCAGTAAAGCGTCGCCGTGCTGCCGTCGCACACGATCGCCACGTACTGGCGCTCGCCCCATTTCGTCAGGTTCTCCGCCGGAATGAAGTTCCCTGCATCCCAGTCCGAGTGGCGGTACTGGAGAACCGTGACGAGGGGCGTTCCGTTCCCCTCCCAGGAGCGCTCTTCCAGTGAAAGCTGGCGAGTGTTGCCAGAACTCCCGGACCAGAACCAGATTTCGGCCGAATGGGCAGCGTTTGTGGTCTCCTCCAGATGGGATATGACCATTTCGAGCGTGAACGCCGGCGACGCGCCGCCAAGCGCGCTCTTGACGGCGCCGGAGTTCCCCATGAAGTAGCTGCTGGCGTTAGGCGTCCAGGCGTCGGCGGTGAATCCGGCAGTCCCCGTCTTCCTCAGCGCAATGTTGCCCGTGAGGTCGGTCCACGTCGACGGGTTCGTGCGGTGCGCGCCCGCGCCCGCGTTTTCGAGTCCGTCGAAATGGGCGAGGAAGTCGCCGCTCCCCGCCTGCGCGTATTCGGAGACCGGAATCGCACAGACCGGCACCGTCGGCGGGATGATGTCGGACGCGGCGGAGGCGAATACCTGCGTCTCTCCGGCGGCCGGCTCGCACAAGGCGCTTGCACCCTCGACAGTAAAGTCGTCGTTCGCGACGGCCGACCAGAATATCCTGCCGGATACCGCATCGTAGAGACCGGCGCGACTGCCGAGCGCGCACGGCAGATAGGTGCGAACGGGCACGTCGTTGGTCGTAATCACGCCGGCGTAGATCAGGCCGCCGGCTGCGAAATTCGCCTGCGTCGGCGCTTCGCTTGGGAAGAACTTGTGCTGACAGAATATCGAGAGCGTGCCGGCCGACGTCTTCGTGCGCGTGGTGGCATTTTTGCCTGTGCGTCTAAAGTATGTCGAAGTGTGCGCATCCAATATCTTGTGCTCGCCCGACGCCGCGTCAAGCGAAATCGTCAATCGCTTCGCCGCAGCGGTCTTGGAGCTTCCTTTGAAGTCGCCTCCACCGTCCGCGCAGGCGCTGGCCCAATACTTACTGCCGTTGATGTAAGCGTCGAAGGCAAAATTTGCCATGGCATCTCCAGATACGCCAAACAAGCGCTGCTGCACCGTCGTTGCATTGTCTAACTTGAAGTCCAGCGCGGCAAACGTCGTCGGGTTGGGATAGAACTCAGTGTCGATGTACTGCGTCTTCGTACTCGACTGGCGGATTGCCTCCACGAACCTGTCAAAGGGATAGGCGGAATCCACGAGGAACACGCGGAAGACGGTGTTGCCGGCGTCAGTGACTTGCGGGAGGAGCGTGAAGGTGGCGGAGGTCTCGTCCGCGCCCACGATCTTGACGCGCTGGAGCGCGGTCCAGCCCGCGAGCTGCGCGCCCATGTCCGCCGGCGCATACGCCACGTAGAGCGCGTGGTTGTCGCCTGCCGCCCCGGCGTCGAACGTCACGTTTACCGTCGTCACGGAGTCCGCCGTGGAGAAGGTCACGTCCGTGATCGCGCGCGTCGCAAGCGAGACGGCGTCCGAGACCGCGACCTGCGTCTCGCCCTCGGCCGGGGCGAACGGCACGCTCGCGCCGCCGATCTGGAAGTCGTCGTCCGCGACCGCCGACCAGAAAATCCGCCCGGAGACCGCGTCGTAGAGCCCGGCGCGCCCGCCGAGCGCACACGGCTGGAAGCTGCGCGCTGGAACGTTGTTGGTTGTAATCACGCCGCCGTAGATAAGGCCGCCGGCGGCAAAGCAGACCGGCGCGCCCTCGCTGCTTTCATAGCTGTGCTGGCAGAATATGTAAAGCGAACCGACCGATGTCTTCGTGCGCGTGGTGCTTCGACTATCGGTCGTAGAGGCGTGCGTGACATGGTTGTAGACGACAAGGTTTCCACTGGCGGCATCGAGCGAAACCGTGACCCGCGACGCCTCCGCGCCCAGCGAGGACGCCTTGAAGTCGCCGCTGCCGTCCGTGCAGGCGCTGGCCCAGTAGCCGGCGCCGTTGATGTAGGCGTCGAAGGAGAAGTTCGCGCTGCCCGCCGAGACGCCGAACACGCGCTGCTGCACCTTCACCGCCTCGTCGAACTTGAAGTCCAGCGAAGCGAATGTGGTCGGGCCGGGGTTGATCTCCGTGTCGATGTACTGCGTTCCCGTCTGGCGGATCGCCTCGACCGGCGTGTCAAAGGGATAGGCGTTCTCCACGAGGAACGCGCGGCAGACCGTGTTGCCGTCGCCAATGAACTGCGGGACGACGGTGGTGGACGTCTCGTCCGCACCGACGATCTTCACGCGCTGGGACACCGGCCAGCCCGCGATCGACGTTCCCCTATCCGACGGCGCATACGCCAGGTAGAGCGCATGGCTGTCCCCCGGCGATCCCGCCTCGAACGTTACGTTCAGGATCGTGGCCGATCCCGACTTTGAAACGGTCGCGCCCGTGATCGAACGTGCCTCGGCCGACATGGTCGCACCCGTCACGACGACCGCAACGGCCAGCGCAGCTGCGGCGAACGCGTGCCTCACGCTGTGGATCCTATCGATTCTGCTCATTTTACACCTCCTGGTTGGACTCTGCGGGGACACTCCCCTAAAAAAAATGACCGCAAATATTATACCCGAAACCGTCCTTTGAATGTCTCGGAATTTATTGTAATTTTTCGTGCCGACTTGCGTTTTTCAAAGCCTCATTGGGTGAGTTTCTTGCAAACGACCGCTTAAACCATAGCAGTCACATTTCGCCATAATAAAGTGAATGGTTCTTACAGGGCGCATCTCCATTTTTCATCCGTGCGTTTCGAGATTGAAAACAACCAGAACAACTTTTTCTTTTCGCCGCGTAACTGCGCGCGTTCTTAAGTCGGCGGGCGGTTGCCCGCCGTAAAATGAAGTTGTTTCAAATAGTTGTTTCCAATCAACAGAAGACGAGGCGGTGAATTATAGAAATGCGCCCGTTCTTACAATCCTATTGCATTTGTTAGACATTTGTAGTATAATCTTTTATATCTTGACCACGAAAAGGAAACATCAATGTACGCTACAAAATCTACCGTCATGCAGTTCCGCATGGATGCAGGGTTAAAGCAAGACGCCGAAGAACTGTTCCGCGAGCTTGGCACGTCGTTCGCCGAGGCTCTGCGTATTTTTGCGCGGCAGTGCGTTTTGACACGCTCCATGCCAATTGCCATAGCTATGCCGCACCATGAAACAGCCAGCGGCGCGTTCTCGCAGTACGCTGATTCAGAAAAGCGGAAACTTGAAGCCGGTGCGTTTGCCCGCGCAATGGAGGCCAAGCATGCGAACGCTCGTTGACGCCAACATCCTGCTGCGCTACATGCTCCACGACGACGACTCCATGTTCAAGGTCGCAGAGCAGACGATATGCAACGGCGCATTTCTATTGCCCGAAGTCCTGGCAGAAGTAGTGTACGTCCTTCTTGGTGTCTATTCCGTGCCGAGAGGTGAACTTGCGTCGCAGTTGCAGATTCTAACAAGAGAAGTCCAATCGGAGCATCCAAAGGTACTGGACACTGCATTGGCAACATTCGGATCGACAAAACTTGATTTCGTCGACTGCCTTCTTGTCGCTTACAACAGGCAACTTGGCGACAAAGTGGTTTCTTTCGACCGTAAAGTAAACCGGCTGCTTGCATAGAACCACCATGAAGAAAATGCGTAATGTTCTGCTGCTCCTCACGCCGTCCAACCCCAGGCGGCTCGAGGGCATTGCGCTTTTTGCCAGAAGCAGGTCGTGGCACCTCACGATCGCCGACCACCTGACGCACTCGCTGGACGGCTGGAGCGGCGACGGCGCGCTCGTCACTCTGCGCGACGACGAGGGAATGCTCTCATACGTGCGCAGGCTCCGTCGTCAGGGAATCCGCATCGTTGACCTCAGCCTGTCTCGCCCCGACGTCAACTTACCCCGCGTCGCGGGCGACAACGCGGCGATTGGACGCATGGCCGCCGAGCACCTCAGGTCGAAGCGGTACAAAAACGTGGCCTGGTTCTCGACGGGATGGGGACACCAGCACGAACTGCGCCATGCCGCGTTCTCCGAGGCGATGGATGGCCACTGCGAAAAGTGGGCGTGGGCGCTCGCCTCGCGCAAGTCCGGCGCCGACAACTGGAACGCGCTCTCTCGCTGGCTGAAGGCGAAACTGTGCAAGGCGCCGCGCCCCTTGGCCGTGTTCTGCTTCGACGACGCCGACGCCTCGCGCGTCGAGTCCGTCGCCATCGACGCGGGGCTGTCGGTGCCGGGCGACGTGGCCGTGCTGGGCGTCGGCGACGACATGGTGATTTGCGAAAACCAGGCCGTGCCGATTTCCTCCGTGAAGCACGACATCCACCGCATCGGCTACACGGGCGCAGCCCTGCTGGACCGGCTGATGAACGGGGGCGAGCCGCCGCCCGCGCCGATCCTCGTCAAGCCGAGCGGCGTTGCCGAGCGGGCGTCGACCGACACGCTGGCCATCTCGTCGGACACCGTCCGCAGGGTGCGTGACATCTTCATGGCCGATATGGCAAACCCTCCTTCAACCGCGCAGCTTGCGGAACGCCTGGGCGTCTCCCGCGCCATTCTGGACCGAGCCTTCGCGGACGACGTCGGCCTTTCCCCATCCAAGATGCTAATGCGCCTGAGGCTGGACGAGGCGAAGCGCCTGATGGCGGCCACCGACCTCACGCTCGCCGAAATCGCCGCGAGGCTCGGCTACTGCAACCCGGCGTACTTCACCAACATCTTCAGAGACTCGGAGGGCGTCGCCCCCAAGGAATGGCGCAAACGCCAACATCCCAATTAATACCTGTGGGGACTGTCCCTGCAAAAACAAGCCGGAATGGGGAAATGAGAATTCGATGCGGAAATTTGGGACTTCAAAGAATTATGTGGATGGAGTTGCGCTACGCGCGACCACGAACCCGTCGGCATGGCGAATCGCCTGTCGGCGATTGGCGTCGTCGATTCCACGGCCGGCTTCGAGTCATTGCCTCGACCGCCGTGAAATCTCCATCGCCCCCTTCGGGTTTCGCCATGCCGCCGGACGCGAAAAGCGGCCTTCGCCGCACACGAAACTTCACGAAAAGTACGACACGTACTGTTGGCAGACCTCTGTTGATTGGAAACAACTATTTGAAACAACTTCATTTTACGGCGGGCAACCGCCCGCCGGCTTAAGAACGCGCGCAGGAATACGCCTGTCGCGAAGCGATCAGGTTGGGTGAGCGCAAGATGCACCTACGGCAAAGCCGTCAGGTTCCCCGACGAGCCAAGCGAGGAGCCTTGCGAAGCAAGGTCGCAAGAGGGTGCGCGCAAACTGCGAAGCGTATCCACCGACCGAAGGTCGCTGCCGAAGGCGGTCGCTAGAGTGATGCCGCAAGGCCCCGTGCGCGGCGAAAAGAAAAAGTTGTTCCGGTTGTTTTCAATCTCAAAACGCACGGGTGAAAATGGAGATGCGCCCCACATTACCGCGACTACATGCTTTTCGGGGACTCGGCGCGGATGGGGATTTTGTGAAAATTCGTGCGCCGCGAAGGCGGCGTTCGTGTCCCGGCGCGGCGAAGGAGCCCGAATGGGCTGCGGGGACGCGCCGCCATCGGCGAGACGACTCGACCTCCGTAGCGCATCGCACGAAGGAGGAAGTCTCAAGCCGGGTGGCGGCAAGTCCCCGCCGGATCGGCAGCGCCGATCCTTCGTCGCGCCTGGGTTCGTGGTCGCGCGTAGCGCCGCGCCTTCCACAAAAAACTTTGAAGAGCCTTCGTTATGGAATTCCTGCGGGGACTGTCCCCACAGAATTCCGCTTTACGCATTCGGCCTTCACATTCCACGGCTCATCAACCAGTGCCTTTGAACGCAAAGCTGCATTGGCAGGTTTTGCAGGACAAAGGCGCACGCGCATCAAAACAATGCTCCCGTTGTGATATAATAGCAGCGTGAAAGAACTCACCGCAAAGTACCTTGTCGTGGCGGACACGCTCAAGCGCGAGATCCTCAACGGCAAATACGAATCGCACGAACGCTTCCCGAGCGAGGAGGCGCTCGCGCGCAGGTTCGGCGCAAGCCGCCCGACCGTGGAACGCGCGCTCCGCGAGCTGAAGCGCGATGGGCTTCTGGAGTCGCGCAGCGGCTCCGGGTCGTACCTCACCTTCGCCGCGCGCAACGCGGCCGGCGCGCTCGGCGTGATCGCGCCCGACTACCACAGGATCGACTTCTTCACGGACCTCTGCGACGGCATCGCGTCCGCCGCGCGCAACGCAGGGTACGACACGCTCCTCGGCGACGTCTCCGCCCCGGAGGCGCGCGACCGCGGACGCTGGGCGCTCGACATCGCGAACGCCTACGCCTCGCGGCGCACGGCAGGCGTGCTGCTGGAGCCGGTGGACCTCATACCCGGCTCGCACGAGGCGACGAAGAAGGTCCTTGACGTGCTCGAGGCGAGGGGCATCCCCGTCGTCCTCATCGACCGCGACTACCTGCCGCCGCCGGCGAGAAGCCCGTACGACCTCGTGGGCATCGACAACATGCAGGCGGGATACCGGCTCGCGAAGCACCTGATCGACGCGGGCGCGCGCAACATCCGCTTCCTCACCCAGCCCGACTACGCCAGCACAATCCGCGCGCGGATCCAGGGCGTGGCGCAGGCCGCGATAGACGCGGGACTCGTCTGGAAGAACGACTTCATCATCGAAACCTCGCCTGCCAGCATAGCGGCGTTCAGACGGTTGATGCGCGGCAAGGGACGTCCGGACGCATTCGTGTGCCGCAACGATCCGCTTGCGGCGCAGCTTCTCCAGACGCTTGGGGCGCTCGGCTTCAAGGTGCCGGACGAGGTGCGCGTGGCAGGGTTCGACGACGCGAAGATCGCGAAGCTTCTCAACCCGCCGCTCACCACCATCCGCCAGCCGGTAAAACTGCTTGCGGAGACCGCCGTAGAGTCGCTCCTCCAGCGCATCCGCAACCCCGGCCTCGCCCCGCGCACCATACTCCTCGACGCGCAGATGGTCATCCGATCTTCAACGCAGTCAAATCAGCCAACTGGCCACTAGCCACTAGCGACTTCCCCGCTTAGCGTCCGTTCACAGCCCGGCGAACGGGTTGCAGTTGAAGCCGGACCCCGACTTCGGGGCGAAAGTCGTCTGCGGGCCACGGCGCTGGGCGGGCGGGCGCGGCGGCCTTGCCCCCCCTCCGGCGCCGGCAGGCGCGCCGCCGACAACCGGATTCGTCTTCGCCGAAAGCGCGATGCGCCCGCGCGCGCGGTCAACGCCGATCACCGTCACCTTGAGCCTGTCGCCCGTCTTCACGACCGTCTTGGGGTCCGAGACGAACGCGTCGCTAAGCTCGGAGAGGTGGACGAGCCCGTCCTGGTGGACGCCGATGTCCACGAACGCGCCGAACGCCGTCACGTTCGTCACGACCCCCTCCAGCTTCATCCCCTCCTGGACATCCTCGATCTTCGTCACGTCGTCGCGGAACTTCGGCGGCTCGAACTCCGCGCGCGGGTCGCGCCCGGGCTTGACAAGCTCCGCAACGATGTCCTTGAGCGTCGGCTCGCCGACTTCGTTTGAGATGTAGCGGCGCACGTCGATCCTCTTAGCGCAGAGCGGGTCGCCGACGAGGTCCTTCACCGTCACGCCAAGGTCCGCCGCCATCCTGCCGACGAGCTCGTACCTCTCGGGATGCACCGCGGACGCGTCGAGCGGGTTCGCCGAGTCGCGGATTCGCAGGAACCCCGCGCACTGCTCGAACGCCTTGTCGCCAAGGCCCTTCACCTTCTTCAGGTCCTCGCGGCTCCTGAACTTGCCGTGCTCGTTGCGCCACTCGACTATCGACTTCGCAAGCGACGCACCAACGCCCGATACACGCTCAAGGAGAGGCGCGGACGCCGTGTTGAGCTCGACGCCGACGCCGTTCACGCAGCTGACGACCACCTCGTCCAGCTTCGCGCCCAGGAGCGGCTGGTGCACGTCGTGCTGGTACTGCCCGACGCCGATCGCCTTCGGGTCGATCTTAACGAGCTCCGCCAGCGGATCCTGGAGGCGGCGGCCGATGGATATCGCGCCCCTCACCGTCAGGTCGAGGTCGGGGAACTCCTTCCGAGCTATCTCGCTCGCGGAGTAGACGGACGCCCCCGCCTCGCTGACGCTCACGACGATCGGAATCGGAATCTCGGGATGCTGTGAATGCAGGCGCTTCAATGTGTCGCGCACAAACGCCTCCGTCTCGCGCCCCGCCGTGCCGTTGCCGACGGCGATCGCCTCCGGGCGGTACTTGTTGACGATCATCGCAATCGCCTTCGCGGAATCCTCCGGCTTCTGCTGCGGGAAGATGACCGCCTTGCCGAGGTACTTGCCGGTGGAGTCCATCATCGCGACCTTGCAGCCGGTGCGGATGCCCGGGTCGATTGCAAGGACGGCCTTCTCGCCAAGCGGCGCGGCGAGGAGGAGGTGGCGGAGGTTCTCGGCGAACACCTCCACCGCCGCGCGGTCGGCCTCCATCTTCTTGTCGACGGAGACGTCGATCTCGCACGATGGGGCCAGAAGCCGCTTGTACGCGTCCGCCGCGGCGGTCGAAATCTGCTCGCGCGCGAACGGCGAGCCGCAGCCTGGCGCCTCTGCCTCGACAAGCTCCATCATCCCCTCTAGCGCCTTGTCGCGGTCGACTTCGAGGTGGGTCCAGAGGACGCCTTCCTTCTGTCCGCGCCTTATCGCCAGGTATCGGTGCGAAGGCATGGACGCGACGGGCTCCGAGTAGTCGTAGTACTGCTCGAACTTCGTGGGCTCCGTCGGCTTCGGGGAGGCGACCTCGCTCTTCAACACGCCCTTGTCCGCGAAGAGCCGCCTGACGAAGCCCCTGACGTTTGCCATGTCCGCCACGCGCTCGGCGATGATGTCACGCGCATACTGGAGGTCCTCGTCGGACGCTCCGGGCGCCGCCGTGCCATCCCAGATGGAGTCGGCGAGCGGCCCGAACCCCTTCTCCTTCGCAATCTGCGCGCGCGTGCGGCGCTTCGGCTTGTACGGCTGGTAGAGGTCCTCGAGCGCGGACTTCTGGTAGCAGTCCCTTATCTTCGCCTCAAGCTCGGGCGTCAACTTGTCCTGGTCCGCAATCGACTTCAAAATCGTCTCCTTGCGCGACTCCAGTTCCCCGTAGTAGGCGAGGCGCTCCTGGATCTTGCCAATCGCGACCTCGTCCAGATTGCCGTGCATCTCCTTGCGGTACCTCGCGATGAACGGCACCGTCGAGCCGTCCGCGAGAAGCTTCTCCACCGCCGCGACCTGGCGTGACGACGCCCCGACCTCGGCCTGTATCCTGTCGATGATCTCCTGCTTCATTGTATTCCTTCTTTAGTGTTTGTTTGTCATTGTAAGA
>Ga0310695_10012702_pt1 | contig 11723 bp, 1 predicted proteins | sample RumenRJG_04DNA_FD_203882 | JGI IMG/M metagenome (GOLD analysis project Ga0310695, IMG submission 203882) | Bovine rumen microbial communities from Lethbridge, Alberta, Canada - RJG_04 (v2) (version 2) | ecosystem: Host-associated > Mammals > Digestive system > Stomach > Rumen | place: Canada... | reverse complement strand
ACAAAATTTCTGATAATAAAAATATTTCAATTATTATATCTTAAAAAGAATAAAGAAATAAATGAAATATTTTCACAAAAAAGTAATTTAAAAGGACAAATGTTTTATTTTATTTTGCTTCATTTTTTTGAATGCAGTATTATATTAGATTCATTAAATTTGAATAAAAATATAAATGAAATAAATAATGAAACTCCAAATGGTAATTATTTAGATAATAAAAATATGAATGAAATAGAAACTGATAAAGGAAGAAATATTAATTCAAAAGAAAAATTAATGTTTAAATTAATTAAAAAATATATTATTTTTTCAATTCAATATATTGGTTCTTTTCATTTTAATATAGAAATCCCAAAAAATTTTCAATATGAATTATATATTAAAATAATTTCCGAAGATTTAGAAGAATTAATTGAAAAAAATATCGAAAATAAAAATATTGTTTCTTTATATAACAATGAAATAACTAAAAAATGTCTTCTTAATATTTTTTTAGATTCAATGAATATATATAATCAATTAGAAAATGAAATTAATGAAAATTTAAAATCTTATATATTAAAAATTATGAAGTCCATAAAATCATTATTAATAAAAATAATAGTAGATGATATTAATAATAATATTGGTTATATAAATAAAGAATCAAAAGAGAAAAAAGATAGTTTTGGTTTCAAGACATTTAATTTATTAATCAAAAAAATATTTAAAAAAAATCAAACCCCTTTAAATATAAATATTATTTTTCAAATAATTGATGAATTAATGAGTTCTTCATTTTCCCAAATAACAAAAATTGACCCTAAACAATTTCAAAATATTACAAAAATGACAATTAAAGATAATTTATTTAATGGATTTATAGTATTTTTTAATAATTTATTAACAAATTCAATGGAACTATTAAAAACTTTAAAACAAACAAAGACAAAAAAATATTCTGAAATTAAAAAATGTTTTGATAAAAAGAAAACTTTTATTGATTTTATTAAAAATGAATATTTTAATATCGAAAATTTTAATAATTTAAATAAAAAAATGGAACAAATGATTAAAATTCTAAATGCTATTTCAATGACTTTTATACAATTTTTTGTAAAAAAAAAGATTGAAGAACAAAAAATGGATGTAAATGATGTAGATAATTTAAATTTTTATTTAATATTTTTATATATAATGATAGAATTAGTAGAATTTTTAATGAATAATAAATTATGTAATATTCCAAAAGATTCAAAAGCAATTATAAGAAGTAATTTAATAAATTTCTGTTATAATAATTTTCTAATACTTTCATATTTATATTTAAAACAATCAAGAAGAAAAATATTTTCACAAATAATGATTGAAATATTAGAAAATAGTTTACCAAAACATAAAAACGATAATCAAATGGTGAATGATATTCATTATATATCAAAATATAATCCATATATATTTATGATAGAAATATTTCATATTGTGCCTGATATAAAAGATTTAACTATTGATAATATTATAAAACACTATTTTAATATTGAAAAAAAAACAAAACAACAAATTAATTTTGAATTACAAATACAATTACCAAATATAAAAAATTTATGGGATAATTCTTTTATGCCAATATATAATATATCAAATTATTCAAATTATGTAATACTTCAAAAAAAATATAATAAAATAAAAAAAGAATTATTTACATGGAATGGTATTTATTCAAATCATACATTATTTTATACTGAACAAAAAAAGAATTTTAAATATAAAATATCAACTCATTTAACAAATGATTATGTTAATCCAATATTAAAACCAATTTTAGATTTTAATTATTATACATCAAATAAATTTCAAATTCATAATTTTTGTTCAAATGATTATGAAAATTATATTAATTTATCAATTTTTAATAATAAAAATATTCAAGAATTTGAAATACCTTTAAATTATGAAAAATTACCTTGTTGTTTAGTTAAAGCCACCCATCATATTAAAGGTTTTATTTTAATTAAAAAAGAAAAAGATATAAAAGATATAAAAGATAAATATTTAGAATTTTTTTATTCAGAAAAGGAAGAAATTAAACAAAATTATGATGAAACAACACATTTATGTTATGGTTCATTTAGTAATATAAATGAGAATATTCTTTATTATTTAAAAATAAAAATTAATGATATAAATTTTATATTAACTAGAAAATATTATTTTACAAATAATTCAATTGAAATATTTACAAATAAAAATAAATCATATTTCTTTACATTCAATACTGAAAATGGTCAATCACGATTTATAAGTATGATAAAGGATGATTTATATAACATAAAAGAATTTAATATGAATTGTTTCGTTAATTTTAAAAAAGTAGAAAAACATACATATTTAATAAATAATTGGTTTAATAATAAAATATCAACATTTAAATATATAAACTTTGTAAATATTTTATCAAATAGATCTTTAAAAGATTTAACTCAATATCCAGTTTTTCCATGGATACTTCATGATTATTCAATTAAAGAATATGATAAAAAAGAAAAAAAACCAAAAATAAGAATAAGACAATTAAACTTACCAATGGCTCAAATAGGAATTGATCCATTAACAAATGAAAGTAATAGAAAAAATAATTATGAAACAAATTTTGATGTTTTTATAGATGATTTAGATGAAAAGTTAAAAAATTATACAATGGAACAATTTTATCAAGATGACAATGTAGACTTAGATAAAATTCCATATTATTATGGAACACATTATTCAAATCCTGCATATGTATCTCATTATTTAACAAGAATATTCCCTTATACAATTACAGCTTGGAGTATTCAAGGAACATCATTTGATGCTCCAGATAGATTATTTATTAATATAGAAAAAAGTTATTATAGTTCTGTCACTTCAAGAAGTGATTTAAGAGAAATTATACCTCAATTTTTTTATCTTCCAGAAATGTTTTTAAATATAAATAAATTAAATTTAGGTACTTTACAAACTAATAATGATAAAGATAGTACTTTTATTATATTAAAAGAAAAATATAATTATAATAATTTAGTTTATGTTAATGATGTTTTAATACCAAAATATGCTAATGGAAATCCTTATATTTTTGTTAGTCTGTATAGAGAAATTTTAGAAAATATTAAAATTGAAATTTGTGATTGGATTAATTTATATTTTGGTATTAATTCAAGAGGAGAAAAAGGGAGAGAACATAAAAATTTATTTATGGCTTATACTTATGATAATGTTATTGAAAATAAAATTAAATTAATTAAAGATCCTCAAGAAAAAGATTGTACTATTAGATTAGTAGAATTAGGTTTAGCACCTCATCAAATTTATGATAAATTAATATCTTTTGAAGAAGAAAAAATCAATATTCAAGAAATTGATATTTCTTTAAAATTAAATGATGTCAATCAAATAAAGAATATTATTAAAGTTAAAGATTCTATTAATTTTTTTACTACTGAATTAAATTATGTTTCTCTAAATTTAAAAACAAAAAAAAGTATAGAAATTCAATCACAAATTACTTTTATAATAGATAGAATTATTTATGTTTCAAAAGGTGATTTTTATATTAGTTTAGTAAATGATACTATTAATAATAAGTTTGTATTAAAAATAAAATTAAATCCTTATATGTTTTCTCAAATAATGAATGAAAATATAGTTGATAAAAGTTTATTTTCTATTATTTATGTTGATAAAAATGAAGATAATTTATATATTGGAACTGAAAATGGAAGTTTAATAATTTATAATATGGAAGAAATAATACAAAAAGATGGTTTAGATTATCCTAAATATTTCCTTCATCATAGTAAAAAAATTAATTTTATAAATGTTAATAATGATTTAAATATGTTAATTGATTGTTCTGATGATGGATATATTAATTTATATACATTACCAAAAATGGAATTAGTAAATTCAATTTATAGAGAAGATATTATTTATAATGTATTTTTATCATCTTCTCCTTTACCTTCTTTTATTACATTTAGTAATAAAAAATTTTTTGATTGTTATAATATTAATTGTGAAAATATTAATGCAATTTCACCATATGAAAAAATAACAATAAAAAATGAAAATAATAACAATAAAATAGAAAAAATATGTGATATACAAATTTCAGATAATAAATCAACTAAATATTTAGAAGAAAAAGGAATAAATAATTTAAATAATGCAATAATCACTTCTAAAAATTTTGTTGATTATTTAATATATGAGGCTAAACCTTTTTATATTATAAGAAAATTCCCTTTTATGATTATGTGTCATAAAATACATTTTAATGAAGGTTTTGACAGAAGTTTTGTAATTGAAGATATTGATGATATTAAATTTATTAAAATTATGTTTGAACAAAATAAAATAAGTGTTATATCATATCACAAATCAAAAATCGCTTCTGAGTTATTTTCTATTTTAAAATAACAATACTTTGATATATTTTTTTCAAATAAGAATAAAAAATGTTAATAAAATATTATTTATTAATTATTTAACATTTAATATAATTTAAATAATAATAATAATTAAAAAAAAAATATAATATATTTAAAAATTAAATTAAAAAAAAAATATTTAATTTTCTTTGAAATTATTTGAAATATGATATGAATAATAATCTTTATTAAAAATAATACAATGGATACAATTATTAATTTCCTTAATAGAAGAAAATAATATATCATTATTATTATAAACATTTTGTTGATAAATAATATTTAAATAAGGTGCTTTTCTAATTATAATACTACTATCATTTGAAATATAAATTAAATAATCATTAAATTTATTAGTAATTATATTTGGACTTAAAATTAATTCATGAGCAATATAAGTGTTTACATTCACTTCTAAATCATTTAAATGAATTTCATTTCCATTTAAAGTATAACATAAAAATCTTGAATTTGAATTTGAAAAAGTTGAAAAAGAAGGAATAGGATAATTAAATAAGAATACATAATCACATTTATTACTATCATAAATAGAATTTACTAAATCACATTTTGGAAAAGTAAATAAATTAATAAAGCCATCTTCAGAAGAAGTAATAAACATATTTAAAATATCATTTGAATTAATATAATTAATTCTTTTAGTATTATTTCTCAACATTTTATAATAATCAAATTTACTATTTTTATGTGTATAATAAATAATAATACTTCCTTTATTTGTTCCTAAAAAAAGTATCTTTTCTTTTTTATTAATTTCCATTGCAGTAATTAAACTTTTATCGTAATCAGAAATTTTTTTATTTTTTATTCTAATTTCTTCGATTTCTTTTCTATTTTTATATTTAATATAGACACAGCCATTATAAAATCCAGTTATAATGATACAAATTTCATTTTCAAAATATAAAAATTTTTTATATGGATAAAAAAGATTTTGAAATATTGCTATTTCTTCTTGAGTATTATTAAAAATATTAACTAAAACCATTGAATTATCTTTAATTAAATGAATTTCATTTTTATAAATATAAACAAAATGATATTTATTTTCATTTTTATTGTTAATTTTCTTAACAGAAAAATTAAGATTTTCAAAATTTATAATTGGATTTTTCAAATCAGAATTTTTTTTTTTGAATTTTTTCTTTTTATCATCACTTTTAAAAATAATATTTGGCGCAACTCCTAATTCATATAATCTGAATATATCATTTAATTCATTTTCATTTGTTTTAACTAAATTTATTTTTTTATAAGCCAATTCTGAATAAACATAAGGTAAAAAAACATTTTTTTTTTTAAAAGCCATATTCCCAAATTGATATTCTCCAAAAATTAAATTTACCCATTCAAAAATATCATCTTTAGAAGATTTTTCTAATAAATATTTAAAAATAATAATTATTAATTCATTTTTATTTTTAACATAATCTGGTAAAATTACATCATTAATTTCAATATTTTTTATTTTTTCATCAAAATTTGCAAAACCTAAATTTAAATTATTAACATTTTTAAATAATTCAGGTAAAAAAAAAAATTCTGGAATTAATTCTCTAACATCACTTTTTTCACTAGTTGAATTAATAAAACTCATTTCTAAACTTGAAAATAATCTTTCTGGTAAATCAAATTCCCAACTTTGAATTTCTAAACTAGTAAAAGTAAAAGGAAAAATTCTATTTAAATAATGAGAAACATAAACTTGATTTGAATAAAAACTTCCATAATGATATGGAATTTTATCCCAATCAAATTTATTATCTTGTGATAAAATTGAATAATTAAAATCAATATTTTCATTTAATAAATCATGTTTCATAGAATTATAATTTTCCATATATGATTCATATCTAAGTTTACTTCTTTCATTTATTTCTAATAATCCCATTGGTTTATTTAAATCTCTTTGATTATTTAAATTTGTAAATATTTTATTTAAATCATTTGATATTTTTATTTCATTTGATGGGAAAACCCAAGGAAAAATTGGATATTGTGTTATGTCTCTATAAGATCTATTTCCATATATATTTAATATCATTAAAAAATGAAATGTTGATATTTCATTATTTAACCATTTTTCTTTTATTTCATATAAATTTAAATCTTTTGAATTTATTATTTGTTTTATATTATCAAAATCTTTATTATTTAAAAATAAAAAAAAATAACTTTTATTTGAAATTGTATATATTTCTATTCCTTTAAAACAATAATAATATTTTCTACTTATCGATTCTATTATATCTGATATATTTATTGTTAAATAAAAATTGTCTTTTTCTTTATAATCATTTATAAAACTTCCTAAACATTTTTTATTAATAATATCATAATGATTATATTTTTCTTTAAATTTTTTTCCAAAAAATTCAATTTTATTTTCTGAAATTATCATAAAACCATTTATATGATGAGTAACTTTTATTAAACAACAAGGTATTTTTTTATCATTTAAATAATTAAGTGGTGTATTATTATTTAATAAATGAGTATTTATTTTATAAATATCATTAATGTCATCTTTTAAAAATTTTGTTTTGAATTGATGAGGTAAATAATGATTAATATTTAAAACTGGAATAATTAAAGGTCTTGAATATTCATTTGTTAAATGATTTGATACTTTATATTTTAATTTTTTTTTATCTTCTTTTGTATAAAATATATTAAAATTACTATAAGGTGAATTAAATGAATATAAATTTTTTTTAATTTTTCTATAAGTTTTATAATTTTTATATTCATTTATGAAATCAAATTTATTTTTATCATTAAAATATTCTTTTTGAAACTCATTTATACTTATTTTAAAAAAATTATTTACTTCTTTTTTTATATCATAATTTTGATTATCATTTATTTCTCCTTCTTTTTCATATAAATCACTTATTATTCTTAAATACATTTCTTTTTTTTCATTTAATTTATTTTTAATAAAACTATTTAAATCATCATCACTTATATCAATTTTATTTATTTCTTCTATTGAAAAAGTATAATTATTCAAATCATTTTTATTTTCATCTAAATTAATAATTTGAAAAGTTTTTAGTGAAGTAATCAATTTTGATTTTGAATTAATATTCCCAAAAAATTTTTTTTTATTATCAGAAATAATTTTTGAAATTTTTATTATATTATGTATTATTTTAACATAATGATCTTGTTTATCCTTATCTGAGAAATAAAAAATAAAAAAATTTGTAAAAAAAAAATTATAAAATCCTTCAAAAACATTATATAAATAAATATCATTTTCACTTGAATTTTTATCAAATTTATGTTGAATATCACAACAAATTAATATAAAAAATAAACCAAAATATTCATTTAATTTTAAAATAGATCTTTTAACATAACCTTCAAGAATAAAATAAATAGTTAAATAAAATATATTATTAAAACTTTCTCTTCCATTTTTTAATTGTTTAGCATTTTTATAAATATTATCATTTTTATATTTAAACCAATCATTTATTTTCGAAATATGATTTGGTGAAAAAGTAAAAATAGTATCTTCTTTAAAACAATTTCCTTCTTTTTGTGCATCTTCTAATAAACTTTTATATAATTTTTTTATTTCTTCTTTAAAATTATTTATATTCTCATTTTTTACTAAATCTGTATAAAAATAATCAAAAAAACTAAATTTTTCATTTAAATCATTTGTATTTTTATAAATTTTATAATTGAAATTAATAATAAATGATATATAATTAATGGGAAAATTTTTATATATTAATAAATCTTTTGTTAATTTATTTAATATTACTTTCCCATTTGTTTCAATTAATTCTGTCATTTCTTTTAAATCACTTTCATTTTTTTTAATTAATAAATAATTGTCATAATAAATTTTTAAAAAACATTTCATAAAATTATTACTTAAAAATAATAAATGATCTTTATTATTATAATTTTTTTCAAAAATTAATCTTGATATATCATTAAATGATTTTATCATTGTTTTTTTTAAATTTTCAAAATCAATTGTATTTTTTAATTGATATTTAAATTCTAAATTATCATTTGCCCAATTTTGAATTATTAATCTTAAAATAAGATGAAAAATATCAATAATTAAAAATTCTTTATTATCATCTAATTTCATTTGTAAATCCTTTTTTTGAATTTGATTTGTTGTTTCATTATTATTTAAATAATTTTCTGTTTCTTCTTTTTTTTTATATAAATTATATTCAAATAAAAAATATTTATCTAATATTTTCACTAATTTTTTTTTTTTTTCTGAATTCATTGTTTTAATAAATTTATCATTATAATTTAAAATTAAAAATCTTAATATTTGAATAATAATTTCTTTAATTGAAATAGGATATATTGTAAAAATTAAAAATAAATCAACAATAAAGTCTTTCATAATAAAATATTTAATAATACTTTCTTCTCTTTCTTTAACCCATTTTTCTCTTCCTCTAAAATAATCATTAAACAAATTAACCATAAATTCAACTTTTTGAAAATTAATTTTTTCATTTAATAAAAATTTAAAAAAGAATAATTTTTCTTTATTCTCTTTTTCAATATCATTTCTTTTGTTACTAAATATAAGTTTAATAACTTTTATAATATTTCTATCTTCATTCATTTCTTTATTTTTTTCAAATTCATGAATAAAAAAACTTTTTAAATAATCCAAAGTAAAAAAAATTTTAAATTCTTTATCTTTACTTTGATTGTTATTACATATATCATTATTTTGAAAAAGAAAAGACCTCATTTTTCCAAATATAAGATCCCAAAATTTAATTTGTAGTTTTTCTGAAAATTTTGACATTATTTTACAATTAAACATAAGATTTATTAAAAAATCTTTTGACATGTGAATTTTAGTTTCACTTATTGTAATAGTGGCAATTAATTTATATAAAAAATCATTTAATAAAATATTTTCTTCAAAAAAACATTCATTATAATTATAAAGATAACAACTAAAAATTCTAAAAAAATCATCATTTTTTAAATCTAAATTTTCTTCTATTTTTTCAGATATTATTTCAAATAATTTATTAAATAAAATAACCCCTTCTTTATTATTATATTTTTCATATATTAAATCTAAAAGAGGATAAAACATTTTAATTTCAAAATAATTATAAATATTTTTTATTTTTTTTTGTAATTTATGATAATAATTTAAAAGAAAATTACTTTTTTTTAAATAAAAAGCTTTATAATGATTTATTGGATCTATAATTTCCATTCTTTCATAATCTAAAGTTTGAGGAGAAAATAAAGCAAAAAATTTATTATTTAATAAAGAATTTAAATTCTTTTTATTAACTTGTTTAAATTCATTATCATTAAAATAATCAACAACACTATTTTCATTAACATTATAAAATAAAATTGAAGAAACTCTTCCAATAAAATTTTCAAATAAAATAACTGAATCTAAAGATAAATTTGTATTATTAATTGGATTTGATTTTATTATTGTTTCATGAATATTATTTTCTAATTTATAAGAAAAAATTATTGAATGATTCCATTTTGTTTTTGAAATACCAAAAATTATACAATTCCATTCATTTTCTTTTATTTCATAACTTAAACCTTCTTTTATTTTTTCATTTAATATTATATTTATTTTATTATTTGTCAAATTCAATTTATAAATATTTTCTCTATTTTTTACATTTATTAAATTTGAATTTTCATTTTTATGATATTTTTCAATATAAAACCAAAATTTAAAAGCAAATCCATTTTTAATTTCTATTTTTTTATCTATTTTTAATCCACTTTCAAATATGTTATAAAAGAAAAAATATTTTTCATTATTTATGATATTTTTTCCTTTTTCATTTTCAATTTTTGGATAAAAAATTTTTAATATATCAATATAATTAATAAATGTTTCTTTTGAAGGATTTTTATTATTATTTGTTATATTTTTAAAAAGATAAAAATAATGTTTTGAATCAATTGAAAAATTGTCAATAAAGAATTTTAATATTTCAAATATTTTTTCTTTTAATTTTTCATTATTTGGAAATTTTATATATGATTCTATTAAAAGTTCTATTATACTTATATTCTTTTCTATTATTAAAGATTCTGATTTTATTAAAATAATTGCAATATCATAACATTTTAACATAATTTCAAATAAAAAATTATATATTTTTAATATTAATTCTGGATTATTTGAATTGTATATTTCTTGATATAATTTTATTATTTCACCTTTTGAATTTTCTTTAAATAAAGGAATAAAATTTTCATTTTCTTCACAATAAAAAATATTTTTAAATCTTATTTTAATTTCTTCATCCATTTTTATTATTTTATAAAGAATAAAAATTAATAATATATTATATTTAAAAATATTATTTTTAATATATAATTTTTTTCATTAAAAATTCTTTATTATATTTAAAAATAATTAAAATAAGGAATATCAAGTTTCTTTTTATTAGAAAGTTCAAAATAATCAATAAATTCTTCAGTTACTAATTTTATATTTGTTTCATTATTTTCAAATTCCTTTAAAAATTTTCCATTAATACTATAAGAAATTAATTTATTATTTGTTTTAATAATAATAGAAGGTAATGGACTTGAAGATAAATAAATTTTTTCAAATATTTCATTTTCTTTTAATTTGATATAAATTGAATTTATTAAATCACATTCTGGAAAAGTATAAATATTAATAAAACCATCATTTGAAATATCTACAAATATTTTTAATATATCATTTACAGCAATATCAATTATTTCTTTTGAATGATCATGGAAAACTTTATATAATTCAATATCATTTTTTTTCCTTTTGAATATAAATAAACTCCCATTTTTTAATCCACAAATTTCAAAAAAACCTTTTTTTATTTTAATAGGTTCATCAAATTCATTATTATATTTTTTCATTAATTTAATTTTCTTTCCTTCTTTATCAAATGTATTATCTTTATTTTTATTTTCATTTTCACAATTTATACAATTCTTATTACAATACTCTTTATTATTAAAAAGATTAAAATTTTCAACAACAGATAAAAAAGAACCATTTTGACTTCCATTTTCATCTTTTAAAATTGGAATAGGATTAAATCCAATTTCAAATAATTTATAAACACTATGAATATCATTTTCTTTAATTTTATTATTGTCAAATTTATATTTCATAATATCATAATAACAATATCCCATATATAAATTATCTTTAATTTCTGCATTTTCATGTAAAGTATATTTTCCAAAAAATAAATCAAT
>Ga0310695_10012700_pt1 | contig 11724 bp, 5 predicted proteins | sample RumenRJG_04DNA_FD_203882 | JGI IMG/M metagenome (GOLD analysis project Ga0310695, IMG submission 203882) | Bovine rumen microbial communities from Lethbridge, Alberta, Canada - RJG_04 (v2) (version 2) | ecosystem: Host-associated > Mammals > Digestive system > Stomach > Rumen | place: Canada... | reverse complement strand
TTAATGGAGATACATACAATACACATACCGGAGGCAATCGGTTGTTTAGTATCTCCGAAAAGATTGGAATCAATGCCGCTTCAGTTTTACCGGATGCAGTTGGAGCAAGAATTAATGTATCCCGCCCACTTAAAACTGATGGAATAGCCTTTTTTTGAATGGCATTCAAATCTTTCCAACCCAAACTGTTAGAAAGAAAATGAAGCAGATTTTTATTGAGATTGAAATCAGTTTGACCCATATCATCTACCAGTCGTCATCAAATTCATCGATTTCATCAAAATCAAAGTCATCTCCTGCACCTTCTTGTTCCCTAAACATTTCTAATATGTCAGAAGATTTTTTAAAGAATGACTGATTTTGTTGTACCGTATCCAATACACTAATAAATGAACGTATGAATGTTCTCGGAGTAACCTTTCCTCCAGTCAACCCTGCATTTTCAACATGAATTGCCACAATATCATCCAATATCGGATTAATTTTATCTGATGCATTCCATTTATATGCTTCTTCATGCATAATGGTTAATTTTCCAGCAATTTCCTTTAAATCTGATTCTGTGAACCCTTTTAAATCAAATATAGGTTTTCTCATATCTGCCAAGTCAGTATTTAAAACGTTTTTAAGTCTGTCATCAAGAGCTTCATAGGTTGGAATACCTTTCTTATCATTTTCAAACAATTCAGGAGTTCCTGCAAATAGGAACAGAGTATTTTGGAACTTGCCCAGATTACAGTTATCATAAATGTCTCTAATATAATTGTAGGCAATATCCCTAAGTTTTTTTGTGTGCAAGTTCATAATGAATTCAGCTTCATCAATTAAGACTACAAGACCTGCATAACCAATTGATTTAACAAAAATGGATAATGCTTCCAGGAAACTGATTGCATTTTCTTTGGTAACATCTCCTTTAACACCAAATTTTCTTTTTTCAGTAAACGGAATATTAGAATCTCCCCTAAGCCATGCTTGAGCATAGGATGCAGTTTTATAGTCTTCCTCATTCATCAACCTATTATAATTTTCAATAGCAATTGCAAATGAATTTGCATGTTCACGGGTCTCGGCCAAGTCGGCATAAAGGTTTTCTTTAACGATTTCATTTTGCTTTTGAGGACTTGGAGACTCTTCAAAAGCCATCATTTTTAAACCAGTTATCCATCTGTCAATAATATGGTCCAAAGATGTTCCAGTCTTACATTTTAGGTTTTTGGCGATATTCTTGTAGACCACATCAATCTTGTTGAAAGGAATATCATTACTCAATGTAATCCATGACACCACAAAATTTTTTTCAAAAGCCATTTCCTCAACCACCTTTAAGAAAAATGACTTACCTGCACCAAACTCACCATTTACAAATTTTACGATAGCTCTTTCATCCTTATCAACTTTATCAAGCAGTCTTTCAAATTCATCCACTTCTTTTTCCCTGCCCATACAAAGATCTTTAGTTCCATTTGCCGGAACGTTTCCACTTTTAAGAGCAATTAAAATATCTTCATAATCCATTTTATCACTTTATTCCAAATTAATATATGCAAAATTCTTCTTTTCCCCATTAGATAAATATAATGGCACGAATTTATCAGGGTCCCTTGATGGAACGTGCTTAAAACCTAATTCAATTGCATGCCTGCCATAAAATTCCTGAATCTCGGTCATGTTTTTATTAATATTATACTCATCTAAAAATTTCTTTAAAATGTTTAAAAATACCTTAATTTCAATTTGCTTTCTTTTTTCATTACTTTTTACAAATTTATAAACCGCATAAATAGTGCTTATCATAAATTCCTTAAAGGACATAGTTATCTCTTCTAAATAAGAAGGCAATGATTTTATCAAATTGGCTCTTTTCCAAATAAGTGTGAAATCCTCCTTAGGTATTTCACGATATTCAGACCTAAAATAAGTAGAACTTTTGTTTTTTCTTTCAATAAAATCCAATTCTTCAGCAATGTCCTTTGTAGAAATCGGTTTAGAGAAATATTTAATTCCTTTAAGTTTTAATTTCCTTTTTGAAAAATAATATTCATATAAATCATCCGTATCCGAATAAACCTCATCAACTTGAGTATACCCAAAAAATTCAATCAGATTATTTCTTTTTGTTACAAGAAGTATTCGGTCCCCTGCGTGGACCTTACTAATAGCTGTTGACCTTTTCTTTTGAGCACCAATACATAATTCTTCATTGATAGACGAAATTACATCCAAATCAACCCTATGAATCCAAAAATTATGATGAGTATCTACTGCCTTTAGTGTATTTTCTTCACCTGGAATATAATTACCCCCTAAAATTTAATAATAATATAAGCATTAATATAATATTATAATGTTATTATTAAAATATTTTATTTAGGGTAAGTTTCTATGAATGAAAAAATAAAACAATGCCAATTAAGATTTTTTAACAATCTGTTCTTCACATTGCCAACCGTTAAAAAAATGAATGAAGACAAAACTATATTGAATCTTGATAAACCTATAAGTCACTACTATTATTTCAACGGAAAAAGAGTTTGGTTTTGCAAGGGAGAAACAGAGGATAAATACATTTACCTTTTCGGAAAATATTCTAAAGAAAAGGATATTGGAGAAAATGATGCTACACTTATAATTGATTTTGACAAAAATGAACAATTTAATGATGATAATCTTGGATTATTTATCACTAAAGGCTCTGAGATACATATTTTCATAAATGATAAAATTTTAAACCATAGGTACCCCAATTTCAATACTGGAGATTTTAAAATAAACCAATATAAATTACCAGACAAAAATAAGAACATTAATGTTATTGACTTAGGTTCTTTAGGTGATGATTTTATCATAAATATTGAAAAATTCATAGAATTGACTCCAAATATCAATAAAAAAGCACACGAAAAAATCATTAAAGAAGAAATACTCAAAAATGAAGATAAAAAAGATAACAAAGATTTATGTGAAATTTGCTCCAAAAACAAAAGGAATGTTAAAATTGACTCCAAATTAAATACACTTTCTAATATAAGACCCGAATTATGCGGAGATTGTATTGAAAAAATCGTAGCGAGTGAATTCTACCAGAAAGTTAATCCATTAATCACTGATAATGAAACAAAATCCCTTAAAAATGTCAGAGAAAAATTTAGTAATGACCAATTATTCGATTTAGGAATGAAATTACTTGAAAAATATAAGATTTTTCGATATATGGGAAATAAAAGACTCTTTTTCAGGTTAGAAAAAAACTCACAGATTGTTTCAGAATTTATAAAGTATTCTGATAAAAATAATTTTTTAATTGACAACATTTTTAAAATAAATAAAAATAAAACTAACACAAAAACAAATAAAAAAATTGACATAAATCGAACCAATTTAACCAAAAAAACAATCAAAAAAATGAATCTTTTCATTAACTCATTAGAATCCGGTAAAACTCATGAACAGGCGTATAATATAGCTAAAATTAATAAAAATAAAGTTGAAAGCTGGTACAAGTTTGGTGAAAATGGAGATATGAATTATATTCCTTTTTATGAAAAATATAAACCATTCAGACCGGAAAATCTGGAAAAACAAAAGAAGATGGAACTATTTCTCGATACTCTCAAAGAAGATGGAAATATTGACAATGCACTGAAAAAATCCAATTTGAAAATAAGTAAAGTGAGAGCATGGTACAGTTTAGGTGAAAAGGGTAATGAAGAATACCATGATTTCTATTTAGCTTGCAATATCCTACTTCCAAATGGAATTCCCAAAAAAGAAACAAAAAAAATCGTCAACAATGATGAATTAATGAATGAGTTTATTGCATTGATAGACGATGGAAAAACAAACAATGAAGCAATTAAACAACTCAAGATTCCAAAATTTAAAGTTAAAAATTGGGTAAATCAAGGAAAACTTGGAAATAAAAAATATATTGACTTTTATAATGCATACATGATTGAAATTGAAGCTAAAAAAGAATTGAAAAAAGCTAAAAAACAGGAAAAACGTTTACAAAAGCAAAAATTAGAAGAAGAAAAACTAAAGCAAATTGCTGAAGAAATATATGGTGAAACTACTACAATTAGCGAAGACAAATCATGTAAAATTTGTGGACGGACCCTTAATAAGAAAACCAAAAAAGACATTTGTAAACGGTGTTTAAGAAAACAATATGCATCAAAAATTGTTTTAAAATTATTAAAATCCATTGAACCTGAAAAACCATTTAAAAAAGAAGATTTAAAAGTATTAGGACTGCAAAATATCCAAATTACAGACTATCTTTGGACATTACAGGAATTTGATCTGATTAATAAAAACAACAATAAACTGCAGCTTATCAACAAAAATGAATTAGAAACATTCATAAAAGAATCCGGCTTGGACATTGATGAACTTCCACAAGGACAAAGTAGTGTAAAATTAAATAAAACCTGTAAAACTTGCGGAAAATCATTGGAAATATCCAAATTCTTCTCATCAGAAACAACAGAAGATGGATTTGAAGATAACTGTAAATATTGCAAACGATTAATCACTGCTGCAAATTATCTAACAGAAATTATTGAATTTGTAGATTATGAAAGTGAATTCACAGAAAATGAATTGAAACCACACTTTAAAAATTCATTTCAGTTACAGGCAAAAATTTGGGCTTTACTAGACAATGATTTGATTAAAAAGAATTTTGAAAATAACACTTATACATTAACTGATGAAAAAACAGCTAATGAATTTTTAGACAAATATTATGAAGAAAATGAATCGAAACCTAACAATCTTGAAGAAATTATAACTGAACCAACCTCCCCCACACCTTCTCGAGAATACACAAAAAATGAACAAATGAGCATTATTATAAACGCTATTAAAGAAGGTAAATCTAGAAAAGATGCTGCTGAAATTGCCAATATTCCATTTTATAAAATTACCCATTGGTATAATGAAGGAAAACAAGGATTTGGAAAGGAGAATTCGAATTTCTATAAACAATTAAAATACCTTGAAGGGAATAATGAATCTAAAAAGCAAAATCTTAAAAAGAAAATGGACAACGTTTTAGATGAATTAAAAACTAAAAAAGACATTACCAAAGTTACACAAAGCAGCGAATTTGAAATAAATGAATGGATAAAAAAAGGAAAAAATGGTGAAGAGCCTTACAATTATTTCTTTGAAATATATAACACCATACCTTTCAGCAATGAAGACAACAATAAACAGGAATATGAAAATAAAGAAATTAATAGGAAAATATTTTTCGAAAACTTTAAAAATGGAAAAACTAAAGAACAATCTGCAGAATATAGCAACCTTGACTTATCATTAGTTCATGAATGGTATTTAAAAGGCCAAAATAATGAAGAACCATACAGAGATTTCTATAATAAATATATTGAGATTAAAAATAATAAACCTAAAGACATACCAAGAATTACCAAAAAAGAAAAATATAGTAACTATAAGACAGTTTCACAAATGAATATCATACTTGAGTCTCTGGCGAAAGGTATGAGCGAAAAAGAAGCAGTAAAAAAATCAGGTATTTCATTTAATACTTACAAATACTGGTTAAATCGTGGAAAACAAGAATTTGGTGCACAATATACACAATTTTACCATTATGTAGTTGAACTTAAACAAAACAATGATACATCAACAGATATAAATGACAATATTGATGAACTTCTTGTGCCACTTGATGAAGAATATGAAATGCACTTTAGACCATTAAAAATGAATAGGACAGGTATTGCATGGGTCAATATAATTGGTAAAAAATGGATTTATCAAAAAACACATGAAAAAAAACCTATAAAAATTTCAAATTCCAATATTTATAAATTATATCAAGAAGTAAAAGATAATAACCTACCTTGGGGAATAAGAGACCTGAACATAGCAAAATCTCTAATTCAAAAACATTATGATTTAACAGACAAAAATGCCGAAACACCAGCAAAAGTTTCAAAAAATGCAGAAAACAAAGCGGATTCTGGTATTTATGCCCCGTTACCCGAAAAATATGAACAATCATTTAAATCCAGCCCTATGAATAAAAGTGGTATTGCATGGGTAAACAATCCAAGTACAGGTAAAAAATGGATTTACGAAAAAAGGGATAATGGTGAAATCATAAGATTTGTTGATGAAGACATCTATGAACTTTACAATAAAGTCAAAAAAGCCAACCATATCTGGGGAATTCGGGATTATTCAAAAGCTAAAAAGATAATAGACATTCCAGATGATTTTGAAATTCCTCAAAAGCAAATTAATATGGATAAATCAAAAATCATACCTGAATTCATAGATCCTGACATTTATGCACCCTTACCCGAAGAGTTAACATCTACCTTCAATCCTACCCAAGCCAATAAAACCGGAATTGCATGGGTAAACAAATCCGGAAGTAAATGGAAATATTCCCGAAAAATTAACGGTAAAACAATAGAAGTTATCGATGAAAACATTTACGAATTACATAAAAAAGTCAAAGACTTGAATTATGATTGGGGAATCAAAGATTATCAAAAAGCAAAAGAAATCATAATCATCCCTGAAAATTATCAGCCTGCCCAAAGATTTGAAGAACCATATATTAATGAGAAATATGATGAAATCAGTACTGATATCTATGCTCCCCTTCCAAAAAAATATTTAAATAGCTTTAATCCAAAACAACCTAACAAAACAGGAATTGCCTGGGTCAATCTTACAGGAAGCAAATGGACATATCAAAGAAGAATTGATGGACTCCCTGTCAAATTCAGTGACTCCGATATCAGAAAACTTCATGAAGTTGTAATCAAAAATGGACATATTTGGGGAATCATAGACTTTGATAAAGCAAAAAAAGTTATTGAAAGAAATCCAATTCCAAGTGAAAATATCAAAAAACATCCGATAACATCAGGTAATGTCACTGTTACCTATATCGAAAAATCCCTAAACGAGTTTGATATTATAATTAAAGGAATTATTAAAAACACAGAATTAATTAATTTATTAAACAGATTAGAATTATTTGAAGAAAATATCAAACGGATTATTACCACTGCCATCAGCAATCAAGTTGATATTTTCATAGAATTAGAACTGAAAAAATATTCCCTAAGGATATTTGAAAATAAAATTGATGATTTGAATTGGAAAATTATAAAATAAGCTATTTTAAACCAATATATCCTAAAATAGCTTCAATATCATCTTCCTCTAATACATCTTTAGATTTATCATAGCACTCATCCATGACATCTTTGATATCATTATCATATTCCCAGACATCTTGGATAAATTCATAGCCATAAACGTCAGCCACCTCCCTTAATGCATAAACTGACATGAAAATATCATCAATATATCCATATGGACCATAAATTTGTTCTGGAATCACATCCATTGGAACAACATAATAAGCGATAGCCCCGCAAATTTTCAACCTTAACTCCTGATTAATATCATGATCAAGCAAATCACATAATAATTTAAATAAATTTGGACCGCAATCAATAAATGAAGCGTATTCACCATTATATGAATCTAGATTTTCAATAAGAGTGTCATAGAAATCTTTAAATTTTTCTTCCATAATTTACACCTATACTAATATTGTTTTACACATAATATAAAATTAGCCATATTATATAGCCTCTTTTTCTAATACCCTTCCATAATTGTTATAACATTGAATTAATTATAATAAATGTTAAATCAAATTAAAATCAATGAAATACTTTTATGAAAACAGTTTTTTTAATTTTGAAAGCATACCCCCTTGAGAATTATTATCCTCTTTAGATTTAGCATTAAGTTTCATAGATTCAATATTTTTATGCTCATTATTAGTTTTATTCATATTAGATTTATTATTCCCAGTTTCTTTATTCAATTTAAACGAAGTACTATTATTTAAATGAGATTCGAAATCATCCAAACTCTTTTTCACATCTAAAATCTCATTATATACGACAGATTTTCCACTTTTTAATTTAGCATTCAATTTATTATTCCTCATTGAAATTTCAGAAATCTTTTTACTATCTTCCAAATCGTTATATTTCTTTCTCAAATTAATAATCCTAATAGCATTTTGATTAATTAATTTACGTTCATCAGCCATATTCTTTAATTGAGAATCATTATTGTTATTTTTCTTTTCAACTGTCCTCTTTGAAGATGACTTGACAATATTTTGTTTATTTAACTTGGATGAGGTTTTTTTCTTTTTGATTCTGCCTTTATTGATTTTTTGAACTTCCCTGTAGAAATAGATAGTGTTTTTATTAGTTTTTTCTTTGCCCTGATTATACCAAAAGGTAAGTGTGGATTTATCAAGTTCTATAAATTTGGCAATTTCATCTTTAGACTTGCCCTGACGCATTAATTTCAAGACAAAATCCATCTGTTTTCTTTCATTAGAATCTGTTAAACTCAACAATTTATTTTCAATCTTCTTTAATTTTTTATAAAATTCTACATTATCCTTACCGAATCCTTGCCTACCTTCTTTATACCAGTGATTAATCCTATAAAGAGGAATATCGACAATTTTTGCTGCTTCTTCTCTTGATTTTCCACTTTTTCGAAGTTTTAAAATCATTTGCATTTGTTCCTGCTTATTAATAGGAAGTTTTGTTTTCTCAGGCTGGGATACGGGTTTGTCTTCTTCAGTTACGGAAATATCATCAGATTGAGATTTACTACCTCCAACATCAAAAATTTTTGATTCTGAAGAAACATAATATTTATTTAAGAATTTCAAACATTCATATTCATCGGCCAAAACAAAAGTGCTAGGACTGACTTCAATCAACAAATCGTTTTCCTGTAATGCCCATATAACCCCCATTAATTGATTGCGGTTTGAAATATATTTATTCAAATCATTTTCATTAAATTTGCTACCGTATCCGAAATATTCAATAATTTCATAAAGATAGCTTGCGGTACGGGTTAATTTATGGCAGTCCTTACAGTAATCGCCATACTCCTCTGATGATTTGTAAAATTTAGACAAAGGCAAGGTTTTTCCACAGATTTTACAAGTTTTATCCAAATTCTCGATATTGTCAAAATCAATTGGCTCGAAATGTGACTGGATTCTGAAATCATTAAGAGTTTCGCCATCCTTAAGTACAAATCTAGTACCATCGACATCAATCAAATTAAATTCCTGCAGTGTCCATATATAATCCTTAATTTGCAAGCCAAGCAAATTTAAAGAATTTAAATCACTTTTTTTAAATGGAACTCCTGGTTTTACTACACCGGACAATTTTTTAATGATTCTTGAAGCATATTGCTTTCTAGCACAACTTCTGCAAAGTTTATCCTGATTTTTTGTAAGTTTTTTGCCACAAATTATACAGACATCAGACTTTTCGCTAACAGATAGTTTTGAATCTGAATCTCGAGGTTTCTCATCATTCAAACTTGTTTTTAAAACAACATTGGTGTTATCCTCTAAAGAGTCATCTGCTTTAAAATCCAAGTTTAAAGGCTCCTCATCAGCCAACCTTGATTTTGAAATGAAATTTCGATTTTCCTCCAACGGTTTAACTTTAAAGGAATGTTTCTTTTTAAATGGTTTTTTTGAATCAATCTTATCAGATAAAATCAATTTAGGAAATATGCACAATGATTTGAGTTCATCCAATAACAATTTAAATGCAAATGAAATTTCTACAGGATATGTGTCCACATCCCCACACACAGGACAATATTTTCTACCAGTGCTTCGGTCAAATACTGCCAACATTCCACAATTTACACAAACGATTGCTTCATATTTATCCGATTCGTCAAGAAGTCTTTCTTTTAAGGTTAATGCTGCACCATGTGCAATAAGACAATCCCTTTCCATTTCGCCAAACCTCAAACCACCTTCACGTGCCCTTCCTTCAGTAGGTTGGCGTGTAAGTACCTGTACCGGACCTCTTGCACGAGCATAAACCTTGTCAGTTGTCATATGATGCAATTTTTGATAATACATAACACCGACAAATATTTCGGCCTCAAATCTCTCGCCAGTTACTGCATCATATAATGATTCACAACCAGCAAATTCATAGCCATTGCCAATGAGCTGCTGTTTGATTTCATCCTCAACTGTTTGATTAAATGGAGTTGCATCCACACGTTCTCCTTCAAGACATCCCGCCTTACCTGCAACCATTTCCAGCACTAATCCAACAGACATTCTAGAAGGAATTGAATGAGGATTGACAATCAAATCCGGCACAACACCAAATTCTGTAAACGGCATGTCCTCCGGAGGAAGTATCAAACCGATAACCCCCTTTTGACCGTGTCTTGATGCAAATTTATCACCGTATTCAGGTTGTCTTGTATCCCTTAGCCTAACTTTTGCCAGTCTCGAACCCTCAATTGTTTCGGATAAAAGAACTGCATCCACAATGCCCTTTTCACCATGTCTTACAGTAACGGAAGTTTCCCTTCTTCTATCCTGAACTCCAAAGAAATCCTCTTGCAAAAATCTTGGAGGAGATGTTTTACCAATCAGCACATCACCAGATTCAACATATGATTCAGGGTTAACTATACCGTCTTCATCGAGATTTCTGTAAGCTTTCTCTGACCTGTATCCCTTAATGGTTATATCAGGTACTTCAAATTTATCTACAGCACCACCATAATATCTTTTCTCCGAAGTGTCATATGCCCTAAAAAAAGATGACCTTGCAAGACCCCTTTCAAGTGATGCTTTGCTGATTACCATTGCATCTTCCATATTATATCCTTCATAAGACATCAAAGCTACAACGAAGTTTTGACCTGAGGGTCTTAAATCATAATTAGTTGAATCCATCAATCTGGTTTTGACGATAGGTTTTTGAGGGTTATGCAATATATGGGCTATTGTATCAGTACGCATAGCATAATTGGAGGCATACAATCCCAATGCTTGCTTAGACATACCTGCCTCCATGGTGTTTCTTGGAGAGGAATTATGGTCTGAAAATGGAATGAGTCCCGCACAAATACCAAGTATAGTGGCAGGGTCGATTTCCAAGTGAGTATGTTCATCATTTAAATCAGCCAAAGAAATTGCAATATAGGAGTTTTCCTCCTCTTCAGCATCCAGAAATTCGACTATGCCCATTTTTATTAAATCGTCCCACCTTAATCTGCCATGGGCAATTTTATTCAAATGTTCCTCCCTCAAAAGCGGAACACCCTCTTCAACTATAATCAATGGCCTTCTTGCCCTTCCAGGGTCTGTGAAAATATAAATCTCATTATTTTCTTCATAATAAGTAATGTTCATCTGATCAGAGAGTTTACCCGTTCTTCTTTTTTCTCTAATTTCATTAGTGAACTCCAGCGGATTTTCACAGTAGCCACAAAGTTCTCCATTAATATATATTTTTGCTTTCAATTTCCTAATCCTCTACAATGACTAGCCAAATTTTATTTATATAATACGTTAATACATTGTTGTTAAAAATATTTAAAACTATTTATTAAAACCATAAAAATACTGAACCTCAATCAAATACAGCTAGAATCAACAAATAGATTCACAATACTCTCGTGAAATCCAATACAAACTAACCGTATAAATTATAAACACAAAAATGGCATAACTTACCAATTAACTTAAATTCGATGAAATTAAGGAATTAAAGTGAGGATTTCAAAATCATATTATTAAATCAGTACATTCCATCTTCATCTCTTCCCCATTTTTTCATGCTCGGA
>Ga0310695_10012699_pt1 | contig 11725 bp, 11 predicted proteins | sample RumenRJG_04DNA_FD_203882 | JGI IMG/M metagenome (GOLD analysis project Ga0310695, IMG submission 203882) | Bovine rumen microbial communities from Lethbridge, Alberta, Canada - RJG_04 (v2) (version 2) | ecosystem: Host-associated > Mammals > Digestive system > Stomach > Rumen | place: Canada... | reverse complement strand
CAGGCGGGGATGATGCCGAAGAGGCCCCAGGCCTTGCCCTGCATCCTGCCGAAAAGCCGGTGGATGCTGTTTTTGGCAAAGACCGAGATAAAGGAGCCGATGGCGATGCCGAGCACCCAATACCAGAAAATCTGCCGCAGTTGAATATCAAAATAATACCAGAGATAAATAAACTCCCGGCGCAGGATACGCATGATTTCGTTCAAAATGCTGTTTGCCCCCCGACGACCCGCGCGGCGCTCCGACGGGTGACCCTACTCCGCTCCGCCGCTTTCCGTGTGTGCTATAGAATACCACATTTTCCAAGGAAAGGGCAAGGCTTTTATGCATGAAATTCGACCTTATCGCATCGTATTATGCAGCGCGCCCTCGAGCAGAAGGAGGGATTTGATCGTAAGCGTCAAACGAGCGCAAAAAAGAGCCCGCCGGAAGCGGGCTCCAAGATGTGAAGTTGTATTACGTTAAATGCGCCCTGCACAGCAGCGGAGCATTCTGCGGGACAAGCAACGCTGCCCAGTCAGAATCTGTGACTGCAAGCTTGGGTGCCTCGTTGAGCAGCCACGTCAAATAACGGTATGGATCAAGGCCGTTTTCCTTATCTCCTTCGTATCGGACAAAGCGTATCCTTGCGCGCGGAAAGAAGCGCTGCGGGTCTTTCCCGAAGAGCAGGATTGCCGCTGCACTGATCTTGTCGGCCCCATCCGAAGAAGACACGAAATCATGATTATGTCGCAGATAATGCTCAGCGTCGCCTTTGGAATAGCCGAGCCTGTCACAATACTGCTGGACGACCGATAAATCGAGGTCCGCCAGACTAGCGCCGGAAACCGGCTGATCCTCAAAATATTTCACGCCTTTAGCATAGACAAGCTGGAGCCGCTGCTCAAAGTTGAGCTTCTTGCTTTTATCTCCAATGCGCAGAAATACATCATCCGCCTGATTCGCGATTACCTGAGAGGACGGAAGAACGTGCATCAGCAAAATATGATTTGGTTTGCCGTTCTGATCCGTCACTTCCATCGTATGGTTTTCGACGCCGACAGACGGTACACAGAAGTCAAACGGGACACGCAGGAGTTCGTTCACGTTCTTCTCATAATCGTCGATACCTCTATTTTATTCTTTTATCCCTGAATACTTCACCGCATCGTCAATAGCATACATGAACATGCTGGCAGTAGTGAGCCTGCGATACGCCTCTTCAGCTGACAGTCTTTCCGTGTTGGAGTGCGCCTTTGGATTGCGAAGAGCTGACATGGCGCCAGCGAGCATCTGCATAAAACCTTTTTGTTTGTTTTGCCCGGTCGTCGTTCTTCTGTCACAAAACTCAACAAGAGGACTGTTTGCAGAGAAAACCGTTGTCATAGCGGCTTCGCCATCGGGGACGGGGTCATTCGGCTTTACTATGGAAAATAGTTTTTTCGTACGATCGTTTATCTCAATAAAAGCGTCCTCTGCTGCGTTTGCGAAATGACCGTCCTCAAACAATTTCTTCGAAGATTTCTGTATTAACGGATGTATGTAGCTCCAAAGATCAACAGTTGTTTGTTTTTCTGTAGATTGTGCCTGGCCTTTGGCTGAAAGGTAATCCAAGCCGAATAGTATTTCCCCTATTGCGTATGGATTAATGTACGCTTGTCCGAATTGATTAACAGCGAACAGGATATTCTTTGCTGCAAGCAATTGTTGGGCAATCTGAGGATCATCTGCCTTGCATTCATTCGCGATTGTAATAATGCTCTCACGAATACCGGCGACATCAACAGCGGAAAACTGCATACTCAGCACATTAGGAGTACCTGCAATCTGTCGGAGCTGACTAGAAAGCTGATTGACCAACGACCTCTTAAATAATGAATTCATTATCTATTCTCCCAACAACTCTTTCTCAAACTGCGCTTTGGCTTCTGCCCATTCCAATTCAGCAGCTTTTTTCATCTTCTTTGCCTGATCCAAGGCATTCAAGACCTCATCTGCTAATTCTCTCTGCATATCAATCGGAGGCAAAATAATCGGAAACTTTTTCAAGAATGTGTCTGGAACACGCTGCTGACCTGCGGAACCACTAAACATTCCTTGTGCTGCCTCTAAGATATGTTCATCTGAGAGCAGTACCCATAGGAACGGCATATGGATTCTTTCGCTCTTCTGTCTTAGCACGTGAAATTCTGTTGAACCAAAGCCGTATTCTGTTGGCATGCTGTCGGCAAGGAATGATTTTCCGTTTTGCATGCACGGTGTTATTTTTGCCCACAGAAGATCCCCACGTTGAAACGGAGTGAATCCAGTTTTGACATCCTTATAGTTTCTTTGTTCATATACGACCTGATTCGTTTTTTCTGAAACTGCGGGCATTGGCACAAACGAAACAACGCTCGAATCGTTTAATTGTGTTCTATTGATAGCTGGATTGACATCTACATAGTCTTCTAGTGATCCAGAATGAAATGGACTATTGTGTAACTTAGAAAAAACCTCGTTCAAATACGCGCTGTGAGGATTGCAGTACAGCCCCATTGCCTTGATTTGCCTGAGTCTGGTATAGCTAAATAGAGAAGGCCGATAATCCGGTAGACATATACCGAGCCTTTCAAAGGCACCTTTTCGAGCAATACTTGTTGCTGTATCAATGTTATCCAGCTGTTGGTTATACTTGATGAGGCTCTGTTTTATTTCATTTACCATTTCTATCTGTTTTTCGGAATCAAGAAGCGGCAAATAAATATGCTTGACTTCCTCCTCAATAATTGCAGGATAGTTTCCTCCGCTGCTTCGTTGTAGGAGCTGTTGCAATGAAGCATTGCTAAGCAGAACGAATAATAACCATTCTTTATCAACTCTATAATCAGCATCACGAATAATGGAAAAACCAGTTGAAGCAATTATTCCTTTATCTTTGATTAGCGTAATAGCGCCACGGTGAGGACGAGTTAATGCAACAGCAATATCCAGTGGCTTTGTTCTCATTTTTGCTCGGCTCGGAGCTTCGCAAACTGAGGTGGTTGTTGTGCTATACTTGTCAATCCCTAACGAGACTCCCGATATTTCAAGATACTCAAATGTTCCTGCTTCAAATTCAGAATAATCGGTCGTCTCTTTTGAAAACTTCGCGATATCTCCCAGCTGGACGTATGGATTCTTTTTGATTACCGAGATTATTGATTGGAACTGAGGCAGATAAAAATGCGGGTCAATTCTTCCTTCAATTATCCCCCGTTTGACAGCGAAGACGCAAAGGTCATTCGCATCGGGGGTCATGCGAAAAAAGGCGTCACGTCCTTTTGAAATTCCTCATACTTTTCTATGATCTCGTCGAGCTGAGAGGCAGTCTTTCTACCGGTGGCGTCATAGCCGATCAGTTCCGGAGCGGCCATGAAGATTGCTTCATCCGGATTCGGCTTTTCTGTTGCTCTCCTCTTGCGCACAAAGATAATAGAAGCTTTCACACCCGCGCCGAAATGAGCAAAGGCATGCTGCGGCAAGCTCACAACTGCAAGCAGCTGGAACTTCTCCAAAATGAAATCACGTACATATTGCGAAGAACTGTTGGTTAAAACGCCGTCGGGAAGGACAATCGCAGCCTTTCCGATTCCCGGTTTAAGGAAATCCCAAATCCGCTCAATAAAGAGAATCTCCGAACTCTGGTTTTTGCGGGGCTTCGCTTTTCCTTTCGCGTCATAGGAATTACCAAGCTCATAGTTTGCGAGATACGGTTTTTCTGCAAGGTTGATGGTGGAGCCAAAGGGCGGATTCGTCAGGATCAGATCAAACTTGCCTTCTTCAAATCCGCGGTTATGATCATGCATCTTTTCGATGCTGTCGAGTGCGTCGAAGCTGATGACATTGGTGTGTCCGTCATCATGCACGATCATGTTCATTTTCGCAACACGGGCGATCTCATCGTTGATCTCAATGCCGAAAAGATGCTTGGAAGCGAAATCGTGCCAATAGTTGAAATAGTCCACCGTGCCTGCGTCATAGTATTCGCTTGCCTGCGTCCGCATGTAGTCAAGGGCATGCAGGAGGAAGCCGCCGGAACCGCAGGCCGGGTCGAGAACATCCCAGTCATGCTCCGGTTTCATCATTTTCACCGCAAACTCTATAATGGGGCGAGGCGTAAAATACTGGCCGAAATCTCCTTTGAAAAAGCCGTCCATGAACTGCTCAAATGCGACGCCTTTTACATCGAGGTCGGTTTTGCTCAGGTTGATTGCCTCCAAATGAGATACGACCGTGCGCAGCACCCGATCATCGACCTTGATGGAATCTGTGAAAACCTCGGGATCTTTTACCTTCTGCTCATTGTAGAGATCGTTGATTCTCTCGGCCAGCTTGGACGAAGGTTCATGGGTTTTGATCTGGAACTGGTAGGGCTCGCCTTTCTTGCGGGGCTTCTGCTCATCGCTGATTTTGACAAAGATGAGCTTGCACAGTTCGCCAAAAGCGGTTGGAGGAGAAAGACGCCCACCGCCCCAAAGCGTATTGTGGCATTTTTTAATGGCCGCGATCAAATCCTCCCGGGCGACAGGCTGAATGTCGGGGCAATTCTTTTTCTTACCATCCGCATCCGTATAGACTCCGCCCTTATAGAATCGGTATTCCTGGGGCTTTCCGTAGGATTTCGGCAGATCGGCAATGATATTATTCTCACGCTCGAAAATGCCAGTGCTATCGTTCGAGAAATCCAAAACTCGGCGCGTCGCGCCAGCAATAATGACGACATAACTGGCGCGCAGTTTTACCCAGGTCGCGTTGCCAACGCCCTGTTCAATCGCCTGCAGGAATTCCGCGTCTGTAACGCCGTCGCGTTTGCATTCCACGACTGCGTAGGGCTTTTTGCATTCGTCGTCAGAGAAAATGACAATATCCGCTCGGTCGGTCGGCACACGATCCGGGATCGTTACCTCGACCTTAATACGGTGCGCCGGGTAGTCATATTCATAAATAAGTTCTGCCCAAAACTCAGCACGAACCTGTTCCTCAGGATCGTTGTAGTTTTCAGTATGGTTATCCGATGTAACATAAATAATCTTCTGCTTGTTTTCCGGGCCGGTAATAATCGCATACCCGTCTTTAATTGCTCTATCAAGGAAAGACATGTGTAGTACCCCCATAAACGTTCTTTATGCTTATAGCGTATTTATATCATTTCTTGTCGAGTGGCCTCTTCCCTCAAGAACAACAATCATAAATCGGCAGATACGTAATCATGCCGTGGGAAAACGCACATTTCAACATCCATTATACTTGGAAAAACACACATTTCAATAATTCGGGCAAAAATTATCCCCTTATTCTGGTTCGTGCTAATCCATAGGCGGGATTTGATTTATCTTGCGCTGCCCGTATTCATGTAAAAGAATAACACCCCCACCGATGGTGGAGGTGTTATTCTTTGGCGCAGAAGGAGGGATTTGAACCCTCGCGCCGGGTCTAAACCGGCCTACTCCCTTAGCAGGGGAGCCCCTTCGGCCTCTTGGGTACTTCTGCACACGATGCCGCTCAAGTATGATAGCATAGCGGCAGGCTCTTGTCAACACCAAAATTTCAGTCTTTGGCAAAAAGATTTTTCCTTGGCAGGGAACTTTTTCTTCTATGCCGCGTCTATAAGACATACAATCAAAACGAAGGAGAGTGTACCATGGACGATCTGAAATTCGATTCCTCCGCGCTGCTGATCGTGGGCATGCTGATCGGCGTGGTTTACGCGCTGTTGTAATAAGTATCAGGCTATGCTCTGCGCATACAGGGGAGATCAAACGGGAAAAAGGCGATCCGCATCGGATCGTCTTTTTCCTTTTTTCGCATGCATAATCGCCCGCTCGCGGGAGATACTGAGAACAAAGGGATGGTTCATCCCGGACTTGGAAAGGAGACTTTCGATGACGACCAAAGAGCTTCTCTATGTGGACGACGCCCTGTCCCACGCGCAGCTGCTGGCGACGCATTTTCAGGACGCCGCTTCCCAGCTGCAGGACAACGCCCTGCGCACCCAGGTGCAGCAGATGGCCCAGCGCCACCGCCAGGTGTACCAGCAATTCTACGATCTTGTGTGAGGTGAACGACATGGATGACAAATGCATTATGGAGGGTCTCCTCCTGGACGCCAAGGGCGTCTGCGATCTGTATATGCACGGTGCGATCGAGTCCAGCACCGCAAACGTGCGCCGTACCTTCTCCGCCGCCTTTGACGACGCCCTGTCCATGGGCGACAGCCTTTATCAGCAGATGACCGCCAAGGGCTGGTATCAGACCGACATTGCGCCCCAGCAGAAGGTGCAGCAGACCAAGCAGAAATTCAACCCCACCTGTTAAAATGGCAGCCGGGAGTCCGATTCAGGGCTCCCGGCTGTTTTCTGTTGATGGCGAAGCGCTTTTATATTATAATAGATCTCGCGTCATACGCCGGACAAGTTACGCGCCGCACTCCGCCTCAAGCTTCTCCACCAGCCTGCGCAGGGCCTTGCCCCGGTGGCTGATGCGGTTTTTCTCCTCGGCGCTGATCTCGGCCGTGCGCAGGCCCAGCTCCGGCAGGAGAAAGAGCGGATCATAGCCGAAGCCGTTGCTGCCCTTCTCATCGTGGGCGATCTCACCATAGAGATAATCCTCCGCGGTCAGAAGCTTCCCGTCCGGCCAGACCAGGGCGATGGCGCAGGTGTAGTGCGCGCCGCGCTCTTGAACACCCTCCAGCTTTTCAAGCAGCACGCGTTTATTGGCCTCATCGTCCCCGTGGACGCCGGAGAAGCGCGCGGAATAGATCCCCGGCGCGCCGTCCAGCGCGTCGACACACAGGCCGCTGTCGTCCGCAATGGCGCAGCAGCCGGAAATTTCCGCCAGCTCCCGCGCTTTCTTGACGGCGTTTTCCATAAAGGTCTTGCCGTCCTCCACGGTCTCGTGCTCGATCCCCGCCTCGCGCATGGACTGCACGTCGTCAAAGAAGGGTGCGAGGATGGCTTTCATCTCTTCCAGCTTATGGGCATTGTTGGATGCAATAATCAGTTTCATGTTTTTCTCCTTTTCCTTAACCGCAGATTGCTCGAGAGGATTGTACTATAAAATCGCCGCCGCGGCAACTTGAATTGCGGAGAAAGGCATGATATCATGGACATCATCGTAAACTGTCAGGAGGTTTCCCTATGAAAATCACGTACCGCCCCCGGGGCGTTTGCTCCAGAATGATGGAGATCGAGGTGGAGGACGACAAGATCGTCTCCGTGAATGTTGTCGGCGGCTGCGACGGCAACCTGAAGGGCATCGCAAGCCTGCTCAGGGGCATGCCGGTGGACGAGGCCATCGGGCGCATGGAGGGGATCCGCTGCGGCGGCAAGGCCACGTCCTGTCCCGATCAGCTCGCCGCGGCGCTGAAAAGCTACAGGCAGGCCAATGCGTAAGGCTCTGCTCTGTCTGCTCCTTGCCCTCGCGCTCCTGCTTCCGGGCGTCGGCGCAGCGGCGGAACAGACCGCGCCCGCTCCCCTGCCGCCGCTTTCGCAGAAGGAGACGCCCGACAAGTTCACGGCGATCCCCGTGTATCTCGACGGGCTGATGGGCTCGCGGGCCTATCAGTGGGGCGACCTCTGTTACGTGGCGCTGGAGCCGATCTGCAATTGGGCGGATCTCGACATGCGCTGGACGGGGGACGCCGAGCAGCTCTCCCTCACGCTCGGGGGGCTGGAGGTGACGTGCCGCGCCGGGGATTCGTACTTTCTCGCAGACGGGCGCTACCTCTACGCGCCGGACAACTGGTTCGTGCGCGGCGGGGATCTCTACCTGCCCCGCTACGTCCTGTGCAAGCTGCTGAACCTCAAGGACACGATGCAGCCCGGGGCGCTGTACCTGGACGGGAGCGAGCTGCAGCTCCTGCGGGGCGGAGAGGACTATTATGATCTCAACTACCCGGCAGAGGATGTGTACTGGCTGTCGCACATCATCGGCTCTGAGGCCGGGATCGAGCCCATGGAGGGCAAGATCGGCGTGGGCAACGTGGTCATGAACCGCGTGAAGGACCGGGACTTTCCCAACACGGTCTTCGGCGTGGTCTACGACTATGAGCACACGATACAATTCGAGCCCGTGTCCAAGGGCACCATCCACGAAGACCCCAGGCCGGAGGACGTCATCGCGGCCTATATGGTGCTGGAAGGGGCCAACACCGCGGGCGAGTGCATCTACTTTGTCAACCCCGATTACGGCAGCTTCTGGTTTGACAACAACCTGGACTTTGTGATGCGCCTGGGACGCCACAATTTTTACGTCAGAAAAGGGACAAGCGATGCCTGAACTTTTGGAGGAAATTCTGCGGCAGGGGCTCACGGAACGGGGCCTGCCCGCCGACGCTGAGACGCTGGGGCGTTTTCGCGTCTACTATGAGAATCTGGAAGCGTACAACCGGGTCATGAACCTCACCGCCATCACCGGGGAGGAGGACGCGGCACGCCTGCATTTTCTGGACTGCGCGGCGCTCTCCGCCGCCGTCGACCTGCGGGGGAAAACCCTCATCGACGTCGGCACCGGCGCGGGCTTTCCGGGCATGGTGCTGAAAATCCTCTGCCCGGAGCTGCGGCTCACGCTGCTCGACAGCCTGGACAAGCGCCTGGACTTTCTGCGCGACACCTGTCAGAAGCTGGGCTTTTCGGATGTGACGCTGGTGCACGCGCGGGCCGAGGAGCCGCCGGAGGGTTTTCGGGAGCGCTTCGACTATGCCTCGGCGCGGGCGGTGGCGCGGCTCAACGTGCTGTGCGAGCTGTGCCTGCCCTACGTAAAAGAGGGCGGAGCCTTTCTCGCCATGAAGGGGCCGGAGCTGGACGCGGAGCTCAAAGAGGCCTATGTGGCGCTCAAGACCCTTGGCGGGACGGTGGAGCGGCAGATCGCCTATGCCATCCCCGGCACAGACCTCGACCACCGCATCGCCGTGATCCGCAAGACGGCTTTAAGCCCGAAAAGGTATCCCCGCCGCTGGGCGCAGATCAAGAAGAAACCCCTGTGATTCATGAACACACTGTTAACTTTTACCCCCGAAACGGCTGATTTTGGGGGTAAAAATTTGACAAACGGGATTTTTTGTGGTACAACATGCCAAACTCATCGAGGAAAGAAGGGATTTGATGAGTACAAACGAAACCATGATGCAATACTTTGAATGGTATCTTCCGAACGACGGGCTGTGGTGGAAGCGCTGTGCCGCAAAGGCCCCGAACCTTGCCGCCCTGGGTATCACGGAAGTGTGGCTGCCGCCCGCCTATAAGGGCACCTCGCAGGAGGATGTGGGCTACGGCGTATATGATATGTATGATCTCGGAGAGTTCGACCAGAAGGGAACGATCCGCACCAAATACGGAACCAAGGAAGAATATCTGGAGGCGATCCGCGCCTTCCACGCCGCCGGCATCGGCGTCTATGCCGACATCGTGCTCAACCACCGCATGGGCGGTGACGAGCTAGAGGAGATCACCGCCGTCACCGACAACCCCGACAACCGCTGGGAGCAGATCGGCGACAAGCAGACCATCCGCGCCTGGTCGAAGTTCACCTTCCCGGGCCGCAACGGTACATACAGCAAGTTCACCTGGGATCACCGCCACTTCACCGGCACCGACTGGGACGAGGACGCCAAGGAGCTCGGCAACATCTACCGCTTTACCGGCAAGCACTGGGCTCCGGAAACAGACCCGGAGAAGGGCACCTTCGACTATCTGATGGGGATGAACGTCGACATGTCCAACCCCACCGTGGTCAAGGAGACCAAGAAGTGGCTCAACTGGTACCTGAAGGAGACGGGCGTGGACGGGCTGCGGCTCGACGCGGTCAAGCACATCAGCTTCCCGTTTTACAAGGAGCTGCTGCACGATATCCGCGAGCAGACGAAGATGGCGCTGCCCGCCGTCGGGGAATACTGGAGCGGCGATCTCGAGCGCCTGCTGCACTATCTCGACGCGGTGGACAATGAGATGAGTCTTTTCGACGTGGCGCTGCACTATAACATTTTCCACGCCTCGCAGGGCGGGGAAGGCTACGACCTGCGCACGATCCTCGACAACACCCTTGTGAAGGCGCGGCCGCAGAACGCCGTCACCTTCGTCGACAACCATGATACACAGTACGGGCAGAGCCTTGAGTCCTTTGTGGACGACTGGTTTAAGCCCCTGGCCTACGCGCTGATCCTGCTCAGGCAGGAGGGCGTGCCCTGCGTGTTTTACTCCGACTACTACGGCAACCCCGTCAGGAACCGCCCGCTGGTGCCGAACCTCGGCAAGCTTATCAAGCTGCGCCGCGCTTACGCCTACGGCGAGCAGGCGGATTATTTTGAGAACGAGCACCTGATCGGCTGGGTGCGCCGCGGCGATGCCGAGCACGATAATTCCGGCCTCGCCGTGGTCATGTCCAACCACCCGGACGGCGGCTGCCTCCACATGGAGATGGGCGCGCAGTACGCCGGCGAGAGCTTTTACGACGTGCTGGGCAACTGCACCGAGCCTGTCACCGTCGGCGAGGACGGCTGGGCCGACTTCGGCACCCAGGGCCGCAACGTCGCCATCTGGGTACGCAAGGAGGCCTTTGAGGATCTCGTCGTGAATGAGTAAAAGAACACGAAAATCCCCGGCGAAGCAGTCCGCCGGGGATTATCGCGTTTATGTGGTTTGTCTCAGCCTACCGGGCGGAACGTCACATAGACCACCACGTCCATGGCGGGCATGACGAAGTTTTTCGCCTCGGTGATATCGTAGCTCGCCGAGCCGTCGATGAGGCTCCAGACGATCTTGTCAAGGGTGTAGCCGGGATCGGCGTTCGGGAAGACGTAGACCGCCGAGGTCGGGTAGACGTTCATCTGTGTGCCGGATTCGCCCGTCGTGAGGCCGAGGGCCGCGCTGCCGCCCTGCATGGGCGCGAGGCTCACGCGGTAGGCGCGCTGAGGCACACCGCCGCCGACATACTCCCAGCTGTTGTCCACGCCGGGGACGTTGAACACGATGTCCGCGCCGCCGGAGCCGGAGCCGGAGCTGGGCTTAGAATCGGGCGCCCAAATGGCCGTGAGGGTGATATTCTCAGTCACCGGGTTTATTGTGGCGCCGTATTTGTAGGTATTTCCCTTGCCGTCATCCCAGTGGTCGAAGTGCTCTCCCTCCGGCGCGATGAAATACGAATCAAAGTTCTCAACTGGGTGTGTGCTTGGATTGTCAGCAGTGATGATGTGCACGATGTTCCCATTGACAACTTTATTTGCGCTTCCCTCGTCAAATTGGATACCGTCCTTGAGGCGTGCCCTGTTGCCGGGGGCGTAGGTCACGGTGTAGCCATATACAAATTTCAGAACAACTCCCAATTGATGATTATAGTCCATATCCGGAACTATTTTATTACTTTCTGACCAAATCTGAACAGCAACCGGCGTTCTTTTACTACCTTTTTCCTCGATAGCATCTTTTACAGTAATGCGGGATGCTTCAGTACCAACCTCTCCGCCATTAGTAAGAATAACGCTCGCCTTTCCCGCCGATTCAACATAGGGTTTAGTTCCAAGGCCGCTATATTTGCCCTCTCCTGTTCTTGGATCATTGCCTTCTGACCATCGTGCAATATAAAACCGATAGCCATCGGTTTCAATCGTTTCGCCGGGCAGATAGACTGCCCCGACTTTCGCAAACGCAGTCATCCCCGGCAGCAGGCCGACGAGCAGCGCCAGCGTGAGCAGCAGGGACAGAAATTTCAATCCTCTGTGTTTCATATTTCT
>Ga0310695_10012696_pt1 | contig 11727 bp, 35 predicted proteins | sample RumenRJG_04DNA_FD_203882 | JGI IMG/M metagenome (GOLD analysis project Ga0310695, IMG submission 203882) | Bovine rumen microbial communities from Lethbridge, Alberta, Canada - RJG_04 (v2) (version 2) | ecosystem: Host-associated > Mammals > Digestive system > Stomach > Rumen | place: Canada... | reverse complement strand
CTAACGGAATATCTAAGAATATCCCTCGCGATCCACATGGTGATAAACGGGTGCTCACAGGCAAACTGGACAACACTGGTTTTAAAGCTCTTGTTCTCGTTCATTACTCTTCCTCCTTTTTGGTAGAAACTACTTCGATGACTTTCTTAATACCCGCCTGATACAAATCGCTAAGATAATAGCCGCAGCCTTCGCCAAATTCCCAGCCACATCTAGCCCAAAATGCAGTACAGAACACAGCGCCACCCCAAATACACGACCATTTAAGTGCTTCCTTATAACTCATTTTGTTCTCCTTTCTAGTTTTAAATATCAATGATTAACTAAACTGAAGTTTAAATAAGATTTCTCACTACGTTCAAAAAGAAAAAAAGACAAGGAGCTTAAAACTCCATGTCTTCCTCTTCGATGTGAACCTCATCTTTGTGGATGAAGGTCCCGATCAGCTCCTTAATTCCGTTCCACAGTTTCTTGTAGCCTTCCAAAGCGTAGTCTGCCCATCTCTGGCCCATCCGGAACCAGTATCCGAGAGACACGATCAGAAGAATACTTCCAATCTGTTCCCTTAAAGTTACTTTCTCGTTCTCCATATAATATCCTCCTTATGAAAATATCACATCGTTTCCATTAAGAGGATTGAAAAAATTACGAGGACTTGTTTAGTCCTCTAAATAGTGTTTTAAGTCGTCTTCTGACTTAAGTTTCTTACGTTCGAGATCATAAAGATCCTGAATCTCATCATCGAGTTCGTCTAATCTCTGTTCCACATATTCCTGCTGGCACTCCAACTTTCGTACTCTCACTCCTTCGTCAATCATCTTAGGTTCAACGACAAAGTGATAGAACACCCAGTGTGAAGTATACCAAACAAGGCCTTCTACTACACAGTCAACAACAATCCCGAGAATCTTTTTCTTATCCATAATTTCCTCCTTATCAAACTCTCAACGTTTGCATTATAAGATAAGGAAAATTTACGAGGCCATGTTAAGCCTCGTCCTCTTCAGATTCCTCCTTTTCCGCTTCTTTTCTAGAGTCCATCCAGTCCTTCAAATTCGTTTTGATGTCGTCATACGCATCGTCCTGAATCACCTTAGCAGCACCACTCATGCCACCGAAGATAATTCCTCCGACAATACCTAACGCAATCGCCACTGCATTTCTCGGTTTTAATCCCATAAATTTCCTCCTTAAGTGGTTTTTTAGGTCTCTATTATAGGATTTGTTTTTATTACGCGCATTAAGTAATATTTAAAACTTAAACATCATACCTTTTAATCCAACATACGATATCTTCGGATAATGCATTACTTCTTCCGTTTTTATAATCATAAATCTCATGCACTGCAGAACATCTTCCAACCTCATACAGAACCCACAGTGCAACAGCAATCAGAATAGCTTTAATCATCAGAATCATTATTCTTCCTTACTCCTTCCAAAAGAATTTCTTCTATTTTGTTGCAGACCATCTTAGTGCAATCAGGGCATAACCGAAGATCTAACCCGTCTTTCTTTTTAGCAAAGATGACACCTGAATTCTCGAATTCTTTTCTACAAATATCACATATATTTATTAACTTTTCTTCATCCCATTTATCACATGTATCTTCAATATTATTAATGGGGAGACCAGTACATTTGCACCATAGTTTTTTATTTTTACGCCTATATTTGCAATTACTGCATTCCCTTTTCTTCATCTTTAAACTCCTCCAATTCGCATAAAAAAGCAATATTACACGCTAAATGCCAAAGGTGAGGCAGTCCACTTTCTTCATCCACACCAGTCGGATCGTCAAGATACCGCATAAAATGGCGATATGCAGCATCCCTATAGCGCTCAGGCTCAACTTTTCGCCAGTTATTAGGGTCTCCATACTTTTTATTCCCATACTCACGGATAGCTGCAATCGCCCAGATAATCTTACGTGGCACAAGACTAAGACGAGGTTTTCCAGCGTCAGCTTTAGCTTCCTGTTTATTAAACGGATTTATTCCAGGATTAAAGAACTGAGATGCATTGTATTTTGCTTCATATTCAAAATTTGGATGCTCAGGATTATTACAACAATCTACACACTTAGGAAAAGCACACTTAACTTCATTACAATATTTGCATAAATTGCAGTAATTAATGTCTGACTTACCAGACAGCTTTCCAGAGTTATCTTTAAGAGTATTGCTACAGATATCCTCTATAGTTTGATCCTTAACTTCCCCTGGGACATATTGCCATTTACCGAGACCTAAATATCTGTATAAGCCTCCTTTAACCCAGTAGCCCATATTTGTTTCAGTCATCTTTCTCCTCCCAATCTAACTTCTGACCACACCAAGGGCAATAAGTTATTCTAGGTCGTACAAATTCATTGCACATTTCATTAGGACAATGATACTCAGTCGTACTACCTACCTTATGACCATTTATTATTAACTCATTTTCAGTTTTTATTGGGATCTTCGGAATCTCCTTCTCAACCACCTTAGCGGCATACTCTAAAGCGTTAATGGCATCGTCAGTATAGACATGCCAATCTTCATCAACAATACGGTCAAGAATATCAATCACTTTCTGTGGTGTCATATCGTTCTCCTTCTTTCTTTAGCATCTGTCTTTCCCGTTTTGCTCTCATTTTCTTTGAATTTTTCCAGGATTTTGCATGATGCTTAAAATCAGTAAAGAGCCACCATAATGGAAGTTTTTTATGCAGTCCCTTCTCCCGTGTCATTTAATCTCCTTCCGTAACCCATAACTGCAAAAGTCCTTTTTTCGCAACAGATACGGCGTTATCGTGCATCTTCCCCACACTTCATCAGTCTGGAGGTATCGGACGCAGTCTTTGCATCTGACCACTTCCACAGCATCCACTGTAGGCAACATAACAATATCATCCATGTATGCTACACGAACATATTCATACTGACCGTTACCTAATGACTCAAGCTGTTCATGCGGTTCTATCTTGTCAGCATCAATCAGTCTCATTTAATCTCCTTCCCACAGAGTTCTCGAAGAAACTGAAGTAAATCGTATACTTTGTCAAATATCCATCCGTTATCTGATTCCGGGTTTTTCAACGTCCGTGTATCAAACTCCATGATGTGCTCACATTTTTCGATGGCAATATCCAAATCTTTTTCAGTCATGCTGTTCACCTGTATAGATCAGCGGATTACCATCCGCATCAACCAGCAATGTAAAACTTCCTCTGTTGTACCCTCCAAAAGACACCGAATACATCACTCCTGTTTCTCTATCTGCTACAATTCGCCATAAGCCTACGACACTCTCTACTTCCATAAATCTGCTTTGATTACTTGGTACTGCTTTTTCAACCTTTGCGCACCCGACTACCAACAATATCATCATAATCATAACAATTGCCATTTTCTTCATTCCAGCTCACCGTCCTTCTTATAAAACGGGCAGTTATATCTAACCATCTGTCCCGGTATTGGTTTAAATTTGCATACCGATTCGATTCCACAGTCATTGCAGTCTCCAGTTTCGTAAATAGCCCTCAGATTTCTCAGACAGTCGAGAATATATGCTGTATTCGCAATAGCTTCATTCAATCTATCCATTGCACCACCTTTTAGTGCCGCTTCTCTACTAATCGAGCTCATCTATTTAATCTCCTTCCCAATTTTAAGAATCTCAGCGAATGCTAAGAGCTCCTCAACGGTAAAGTCATGCCAGCAGCTCGACGATGCAAATGACACTGTCTGCTCCTCTAGGTCAATCGTTACCCATCCCTGACCGTGAAGCACTATCTTCTTCTCAGCAGCGTCAATCTGCCAACCTCTTTCAACAAGCTCGTTTAAAATATCATTCTGCGTGCGAGACCGCTTTTTAATAGTCTCAAGCACTGAATTGTATGCGTCAGTCCAACTCATTTAAGACCTCCTTGGAGAAACATTTCGAAGTAATTTGAGTGACGAACAAACTTTGCCTGATGTTCAAAAAGAGAAGTTTTAAGAAATGAATGTGCCCCATCAGCCCACATATAATGAACAAGCTGAGGAGTTATCTTTGTTATGATGAACGTTACACCAGGGTCACCACCTATTGGATAGCATACATCACCAACCTCAAATATATGACCGATAGGCTCCTTATACTCTTCAAGCTTATCCAAACCATTCTGATCAAAGACAAGAGTATTAAACCCTTTAACACGCCAAATATCATTGCCATTCTCGTTCTTCATAGGCTTTTCGCAGAGTTCGATAATATACTTTTTACCCATTACTCCTCCTCGTTATACGCGCAACCTTTACAGTATTCGTGAGATCCACATTCTTTCCTACAACAATATCTTTCCGGAGCAGCAATCATGCAGATTCCACAATTACCGCCAAAGAGTTCACACGGATCACTCATCTTTTTTGGGCTCCTTAAATTCTTCCATAAGCCAATCAGCCCCTCTCGTATTCCACCAGTCCATAAGGATTGGATTAATCCCAAATGTTTCTTCAAATTTCTGATAATTTTTCTTCGTCGGATGGTCCTTAGCCCAGTTCGCGATTAGTTCTTCTGCTACTTCTGGCTCTTCTGTAATCCACCGCCAGCAGTAAAATATTCCACGTTGCTCGTCTACAGGACATCCATCGCATGAGGCACCATAACTCTCACACATACGGTTAAACTGTTTTATAACTTCTTTAAACTCAGCCATTTCTTTCCTCCTTAGTTCTTGAATAGTTGCATAACATATTCAATCGACTTTATCTCAGGCGCATATTTCCAACCTATGTACATGTATATGTTGTATATCAGTACGATAATAGAAATGAATTCAGCAATAATAGAAATTCCCGCCACAACTGTTTTAGAATCAAAATCCCAGTCGGTTTTGGATATAACGACCACGATAATAATTAGAGCAACGCAGAACACGCCAGCAACAATAGCTCCAAACTTATTCATCGCCATCCCGTAAGCCTGAAGTCTAGGAATCAATTCTGAAGAGGCTACATTAAATTTCTGGCATAATTCATTTATTATGTTATTTATTACTACATCAGTTGTCATTTACTTCCTCCCCGCATTTTGCAATAATTGACTGCCGGACTTTTGTTGACTTATACATCTTTTCTGCAATCACTTCAGCAGCCCTCTGAATGACTTCATCTTTGTGATTATCAAGCCAGCTTTTAATAATTTCCTCAGTCTCAAACTTAGGGTTACTATAATTATCAAAGAAGCAAGACATCATTTTCTTCTTTACAGCTTCTACACAGGAATCTTCAACCCTTCTCTGAATAGCAGAATCATCGATGCTTACGCCAAACTGAACAATATGCTCCATTTAGTCCTCCTTTAAATACTCGTAGTACTCCTCCTCAGTGGCGAACAAAATATAACGCCCCTCGACTAGGCCATAAAAGCCGAAGGGCGTGACGTAACCTTTAAATATCATGTAGCGTTCACCTGCTTATACCCAATCGCATAGACTGTCTTACAGTAAGGACACTTAAATATTGGATCATGATACTTTTGCTGAATCTTACCACCACAGTTTTTACAGGATAATTCTACAAATTCAGGAGTAGTGCGTTGTAAAAAATTCAATTTCTCCCATATAAGACTAAGTTCAGTTTCAATCGTAGAGACTACATTGCTTTGATATTTGATTCCAGCTGAATCAGCTGAATCTATAAAGTAGGTAGAACTTGTATTTACAATAGGATTAAAAACTTCAAAATGCTGCATATTTCCTCCTTAAATATCATCGAACACCACTGGAATCCGAAGCTTAATATCTTCTAAGAGGTCCTTTGCCAACAGGCGAATATGTGGATGAGCAGCCTTATCCGTTCTTAACTTAAAGAAATGCCGCCATTCACGGTAGTTACCAGTGACGACAATTTCTGTTTTCAGAGCATTAGGTAAGACATCACGAGCCTGTTCTGGTTTACACCCTTGCTTAAGAAGTTCCATATAGTCAATCTCTGCTATATGGAGAGCATCGTACCAAAGTCCTTTCGTTGAACCAATATCGAATCCACCATATTGCTCATCGTGATACTCCTCATCATTAACTCCCCACTCCTGATCAGGCGGCACAATGAACGTACACTCTCCTCCGAATTTGCCCTTGCTGTAATTGCAATACCTGGTCGATTCCTGAGCAAAAGAGAAGAGTCTATGTCTCACAATTTCATGCGACACGCCACGACTACAAATAAAACGGACACTTAGCGACGAGTGCTCAAGCATCGCTTCATGACCGTTATCGATAATCATTTTGACGAACCTTTTTGCAGATTCTCCATCCGGGGAAATTTTGTCTTCTGATTTGTAACATGTCCTACCTGCAATCTCAATTCTCTGAAGTTCTTCAATACCATCAATAGAAATGCGACTAAGAATCTGATGTCCCTGATGTACTAACTTCATTTCTTACCTCCCATTTTTTGAGATAATGCTATTCTCCTCATCCACGAACTTCTTCTAAATTGACTAATGTCTTTTCCATCACCATAAAACATTTGTGAAGCGAATAATTCATCTCTAAGTTTTTTATTACCATTTCGTTCTTTAGTGAATGATTGATACTTCTCACATTTTCCGTGACAGCCTAAATATCTTTCTTCACATTCAAAACATGGAGTTTGAAATCTTTGTTTTAATCGTTGAACATCAGAAGGTTTCATCCATCCCTCCTATACTTAAAGTCATTAAGCATGGTGTTACGCCTTCGTTTCGTTGTATTTTGCGGATTGTAATATGAATCTACTTTCTTAAATCTTTGGTCGTTAAGTCTATTTCGTTCTGTTCTAAATGCTTGGTACTTCTCGCACTTTCCGTGACAGCCTAAATATCTTTCGTTGCAGTCCATGCATGGAGCTTTTTCAAACTTTACTAGTTCTCCATTCCAGAGAGAAGCATTGTAGTTTTTATAACGTAAGACTTTTTCATTATTTAGCAGAGTTTTTTCTCTTCTATAGTTTCTAAGTTTTTCGCATGAATAAACACAATTTTTATGGCTTTCCTTGCAACTATCGCATGGACATTCTTTCATCACAGTTTCTCCGCATCAGGAATTACTAAGTAAACAAGACCTCTCGGAGCTCTTCTAGTCCCAGCCCCCTTAAATGAATCTCTGGTCCAACCCCAAGCACTATCAATAGGATCTGTAGACTTGTATCCGACAAGTGTATAGAAGTTATCGACAGTCACAGAGTTATAGTCTTCCAGAGCAGCATTCATCTGAGCCAGCACATCACTTGCTTCAGCAGGAGACATGGCAGGAAGATCTCTATAGTCCGGAATATCATCCTGCACCCTTCTGGTTTCTCTTCTCTCTCTTTCTCTGGACGACTCCCCACCTGTATAAGCGTATTTAGAGAACTTAGTATAATCTCTCTGTCCTCCGCCGCGTCTCCTTGTTTCAGAATATGGAGTATAACGATCATTCTCGAAGAAGACTTTAGCAAGAGAGTCTAAGATGAAACCTTTTACTCCAGGCACAATCACATCATCCCACATCCATTCTTTAAATGTTTTAGCATCAGTTTTAATGAAGCTATTCAAAAACGTTTGGAATGCTGTGGGTTTCCTGTTCTTTAAATCAACTACCTGCTTCATCTTTCTCTCATTTTCCATCGTCAAGCTTCTCCATTTCCTTTAATTTAGTTTCTAAAACTGTCATTCTGGTTTCTAAATCTATTATTCTGGCCCTTAAAATATCAATTTCATCACCAAGAGCTCGAATTCTTTCCCAGAGACTTTTAATGTTAGTCATTAAATACTCTATAGTAGCATCACTATCACCCTTAATGATTCCAATAATTGCTCCAGATAAGCACATAGAAACTCCAACTGAAACAACTACAAGCACTATGTAATCACTCAATTACATACACCTCCCAGTACTTTTCGCCATGCTCCAAATCAAGACACGTGCTATGACTTTCGTTGAAAATATCAATGTGGTTGCCTCTGACACCTCCGCCAGTATCCTCAGCAATGTATTCGTGGCCGTTAATTAAGAGATGAGTACCTTCTTTAATCACTCTCTTATCGACAGCAACCGTCCTTCCTTCAGTGCATCTTGCTCCTGAAGACGTCTGATACCCCCACTTGCCAGAACACTTTCTGCAAGGACAGTACCAGGTGATTTTAAAAGTTCCTAATGACCTCAATTCTGCAGCTTCGACATCTTTGACTCCAAGCCAGCTAAAACCCAACAGAATTAAAAGAAAAACCGCCAGGATCACTCCCAGCGGTATGATGTGCTCTTCAGTTTTCATCCTCAATCTCCTTCAATGCCCATTCAATAGTTACTAAAAGAAAATCGTTTGCACTTTGCTCTGAAATGGTGATGAGTTTAAAGAATGTTCTCATCTCATCCTTAGTTAAGGCTTTAAGAATCTTCTTTTCCCCTTTAGAAATATCAAGAAGTACAGTACCATCTCCTCGATACTGAATTTTTAAATCTATATCCGGGTGTTCTTTCTTAAAAGTTTCTACTGCTGTCATCTATTCCTCCTTTCATTCTCCTTTTCTATTTTATTAAGAATCTTCTGTAACTTTTTAGCTAATTTTATTTTCTCAGTATCGGAAAGCTTATCGATTTGGAAATAATTCCTCCATACATCCTTGAGAGCTTGCTTATAGCCCTCTACATATTGACCTTCACCTAATTGTTCAGAATAAGCTAAATCAATACAGTTCCAGATCATTACGTCTCCTTTTCTGTATAGTAAACTTTGTGAGGAGTCTCATCCCGTTTGAAATGCTCGGGATCATTCCACGGTTCTTTAATGAAAGTGTTTTTAGCGTGTTCCGGTTCGCTTGTTAAATGACACTCTTCATAACACTTTCCACGACAATGCGAATCACGCTTACACAAATATAAAACACATACCAATTTACCGTTTTCTTCCATTTGACTCTTTCTCCTCGTAAAGAACCGGTTTATGGCTATCTTCATTCACAGGATTCGCTAAACAAATGTTACAGGGCTCCTCATGCTGAGAAACCTTTTTGTGTTTACATTTCACACAGTAAATATCAAATTCGACAAGCTTCTTCATGCCTGTTTCCTCCAGTATTTGTTTTCATACTCTTCAATGTTGAGAGCTTTCTTTGCGGCTTTAGGATCGAGTCGATATTTCTGACACTCGATACATACAAATAAATATCTGTACGCATCTCTTAGCTCAGGTTCTTCAGCATCCATTGCTAACATTGCATTAATTACGTTAACTGCATGACCAACAAGAAGCTTTACTCTACCATCAGAGATTCTTAAATCCTTATCAGGAGAGACTGCAAACATGTTTCTATCCTGATTTAAAACATTATACCCAACCCATTTCTTAGTTGCTTCATAAAACCCAGTATTAGGAAGTTTACTCATCTCTCCACCTCCTCTGCAACAGACGCAATGCTATTAAGGAACTGCCAAGCAATACGCTCATAGATTTCCGCTTTCTGCCTGAGGAGAGCCGTATCGACAGCGTCCACAGACTTCTCAACTTCAACCTCTTTGACAACTTCCTTGATTACTTCGACAGGAACTTCCTTAATCACCTCAACAGGCTTCTCAACCTCTTTAATGACCTCAACGGGAACTTCCTTAACGACTTCTACTTCCTTTGTCACTTCTACAGGCTTTTCGACAACCTTCTCAACAACTTCAGGCTCGATGCCAAGAAGATAGCAAACCTTAGACCTTACTCTATCGAAGTTCGGAATATCATACCTCTTTTCGATGAAGTACTTCGACGGCTTAGTGAGAATCCTTCTGCAGTCGACATACTTTCTGTCCACCATGGAAACCGGGACACAGTACACAGGAGAATACTGCTGAAGGTCATCCTGCAACATCATGCCAGTAACCCAACCCTTATAGCTTCTGAGAACGAGGTATTCAGCATCTGCTCCGTAAGCAGTAGAGAGCGTCCAGACTGCACCAGGAGCCATCACACCGAAAATATCATCAAGCTTCCTGATTGTCGGTGCAGCAGTGAGATCGTTATACCCTTCGTCATTCTTATGATCAGGATATCTCTCCACTTCGTTTTTCTCTTTCTCAGGTTCGGTAACGGATTCCGGTGCAGGTTCAGATAAAGAAAGTGCATAACACTTAACAGCGCGCTTAGTTCCAGCAATCTTTCTCTGGAACGAGATAAGTACACCATTATTCTCAAAGTCCTTGGTGCAGATACCTATTGTTTTAGAACTAAGATTTGTTTTATCTGAAAGCTCTGGGGTAGAAATTCCAGGGTTGTTCTTAATAACTTCTAAAATTTTATTAGCAGTTTTTTCTGAATACTGATGTGTTCTCGTATATTCATAGGTCCTCTGGTAAGCTGATTTGCTATTATCCATGCTTCGTCCTCCTTTTGATTACTCAACTTAAAGTTTCGTAAAGAAAACATAAGAGCCTATGTATTTCTACATAAGCTCTCAGTGACGCCGACCACTAGTCATCAGTGCCAATTGTCTGATCATCATAAGGATCAGTCTCTTCTACCTTCGACGCCTCCTTACCGCCGAATTCTCTTCCGCATAGGAATGCTCCTCCGACGATAGCTCCAGTTCCAATAACCTTTGCTACCTTCTTCAGGCCATTCTTCAGCTTCGATTCCTTCTTGGTTTCTTCGCCTTCAGTTTTCTGTTTCTTTTCCCAACTAATTTTCAGACCCATAAGTCACCTCCAATTAATGTTGTGGTTTTCATTGTCATTAACAGAGATGTAAATTTTACGAGCCCCAAATTTCTTCTAGACTAGTGGCGTTAAAATATCCAACTGCTTTAGTCTCTAAGTCGATAAACACTTTTCGGATCGTTCCCCTTATACCAGATAAGATACTCAGGAGAATCTAAGATTTTAGATGTATGCATCTTCACTTCTACTTCAGTGAAGCACTCATACTTATCTGCATTCGGATCAAACACTAAGTCCTGTGCTTTAGGCATGTACTCAATGTTATCGCCAAATTTATGCAGAAAATCCATATAATCGTACTGCTCATCCATTGAGAGACACTTATTAACTTCATTTACTGCTCTGTCAATATCATCTCTGGATGCAATCCAACGGGAACCAAACTGATCAATACAAGGAAGTTTATCGGTATAGGTAATCTTCTTAAACTTCTCCTTGCAGGTACCATTATTCTCGCTAAGCTCTTCTGCTGAGTTAGCCTGAATATCAGTGATAAACTCGTCAGCCTTCTTTTTTCCCATTACATCTGGCAATTTCTCCTCATATTGGAGTATCTGAGACTTATAGCTTTCCAGAAGTGCAGATGCCGCAATTTCCTTAGCTGTATGAGCCTTATTAATTGCGAAGATAGAGAATACAGTAATAGCAGTAGCCAGTCCAACTTTAGCAACAGACGGAATAATAGCCTTTACAGCCTCGACATGCTCCTCTTTCTTTGCAATTTCCTTTCCTTCTTCAGTAAGCTCTTCATCCTCCTCAATTCTTTCAATTTCTCTGTCGTGAATATCTTTGATTTCTTTAATCCTCGGACCTTCCTTAAGGGCCACATATACAGTGGTGCCAAGAGATACTAACGCGATGCCTGTCATAATTGCAGGCTTATTCTTAATAAAAGTACTTGCTGCTGTTTTTGCAAAGTTTTTAAAGATGTTCATTTTTTGTTCTCCTTTATGAAAAAGTTTTTCTAGGAATCTGTAACGTATCGCTGAGAATATAATCTTTGTACTCAGTCATAGGCTCATCGTCTGCATAAACTACA
>Ga0310695_10012695_pt1 | contig 11727 bp, 7 predicted proteins | sample RumenRJG_04DNA_FD_203882 | JGI IMG/M metagenome (GOLD analysis project Ga0310695, IMG submission 203882) | Bovine rumen microbial communities from Lethbridge, Alberta, Canada - RJG_04 (v2) (version 2) | ecosystem: Host-associated > Mammals > Digestive system > Stomach > Rumen | place: Canada... | reverse complement strand
GTTCCTGGCTGCCATGTCGTCCAGGATGGGCCAGGATGAGTGTATGGCCTATCTCAGACAGATCCGCCCCATGATCAGGCAATTCGCGAAGTTCCCCATCACGCCGGTCCGCATGGCTGCTACCGGTGATGCCGATATCGCGATTACCCGGCGGAGCCATGTGTTCAAATATCTGCAGAATGATTTCCCGGCTTATATTCTGATTCCGGAAGAAGGAACTCCGGTGAATTTGTTTGGCATCGGATTGTCACAGAACAGTAAAAGACAAAAAGAAACTATAGCGTTCATTGACTGGTGTTTACGTTCTTCCGAAGCAAGGACGCTCCTTATGACGACCCGCAGCGGCTATCTGCCGGTATTGCCGAAAGGGGAAAACGGACAGGCGGTAAACAGGGATGTTTTGTGGACCAATACATTTTACAAAAGCAGGCAGGCGCTGGAACAGTTAGCGGCGGACTGGCTCAGGGAAATCCGTTTGGCGGATGCCGGGGAGGATGCAAAATGAAACTGGGGCTGATCAGTTTGGGGTGCCCGAAGAATCTGGTTGATTCCGAAGTCATGCTGGGCATCATTGAAAAATACGACATTGAGATTACAAATGATCCCGAAGCGGCGGAAGTCATTATTGTGAACACCTGTGGCTTTATTGAATCTGCCAAACAGGAATCTATTGAAACAATTCTTTCCATGGCAGCTTATAAAACAGAAGGTTGTTGCAGGCATCTGATCGTGACCGGATGTCTGGCCCAACGCTATGCGCAGGATTTGTTCCGGGATATGCCGGAAATAGACGCCCTTGTGGGGACGAACGTGTTTAAAGACATCGGCCGGGTGATTGACCGGGTGATGCAGGGAGAACGGGTCATGCATCTGAAAGACGATGATCTTCTGCCATTGCCTGGAGCCGGGCAGACTCTGAAAGTTTCCTCATCCGGGTCCGGTTTGCCTCAGGGGAAAGAAATACAGGCGGATCCCCGTAAATTGACGACGCCGCCGTATCTGGCCTATCTGAAAATCGCGGAAGGCTGTGACAATTTCTGCTCGTTCTGCGCAATTCCCCTGATTCGCGGCCGTTATACCAGCAAACCTTACGAGCAGGTTATGGCTGAGGCAAAAGATCTGGCAGACCGGGGCGTAAAGGAACTGGTGGTTATTGCCCAGGATACTACGCGTTACGGACAGGATTTGTACGGAAAGCTGCGCCTGGCTGAACTGTTGCGTGATTTGAACGATATTCCCGGTTTGAAATGGATTCGCGTATTATATTCCTATCCGAATACGTTTACGGATGAACTGATTGACGCGTATGCCACCCTGCCAAAGGTATGTCATTACGTGGACCTGCCGCTGCAGCATGCCAGCGACCGGCTGCTGCACGCCATGCGGCGCCGGGATAAGCTGGAAGAAACGAAAAAACTTTTGAAAAAGTTGCGGAAACGCATCCCGGATATTGTAATACGCACGACCTTTATTGTGGGTTTCCCCGGTGAAACAGAGGAAGACTTCGCGATTCTGAAAGAGTTTGTGGTTGAACAGAAATTTGAGAATGCAGGCGTGTTCCGGTATTCCCGGGAAGAAAATACGGCGGCGGCCGCTATGCCGGACCAGATTCCGGAAGAAGTTAAACAGGATCGCTATGATGAACTGATGGCGATACAGGCAGGGATTTCGGAAGAGACCCACCGGGCCATGGAAGACAGGGAACTGGAAGTGGTTGTGGAAGGGTATGAAGAAGGGGAAGAAAACCTTGCCGTTGCCCGCAGCTACCGGGAAGCACCGGATATCGACGGAAGCATTTTTGTGGAAAATGCCGCAGGACTGAAGCCGGGAGATTTTATCAGAGTCAGGATTGAACAGGGATTTGCCTACGAAGTAGTAGCTTCCCGACTGTAGTCTGTGGATTGAATACTAGTATTATTTGTGTCATTGACAATGAAAATGCATTGTGCTATTTTATTATGCGGTTCGTTCTGATATGCATTCTTTTGCCCATCGACCGCAATTATGAAATAATCGAGCAACGCATGGGGAGGGAGTCAATTGAAAGTAGAGGTTATCACAACCGGTACGGAACTTCTTCTGGGAGAAATTTTAAACACGAACTTTACCTGGCTGGCACAGGAATTAAATCTTCGCGGTTTTGATGTTTTGTATCAGACCACAGTAGGAGATAATCCGGCGCGAATGAAAGAGGTGCTGGATATTGCTGCCGGGCGTGCTGATATCGTCATCACCAGTGGAGGGCTGGGACCCACCCGGGGTGATATTACCAAGGAACTGGTTGCGGAGTATTGCGACGTAGATATGTATATGAATCTGGAAGTGTGGAACCATATCCACGACCTGTTATCCAGACGGAACATCTGTATTGCGTCTAATAACGAAAAGCAGGCCCTGGTTCCCAGCGGCGCCATTGTTTTGCATAACGCGGTGGGAACAGCTCCGGGGCTTGTACTCGAGCATGGAAGTACCATATTCATCATGCTTCCGGGACCGCCTTTTGAATTGCAGCATGTTTGCGAACAGGAATTATTCCCGTATTTTGAACAGCGGTTTCCCCATTTGGGAATTATCAAATCCCATACGCTGAAGGTACGGGGTATCGGCGAGTCGAATCTGGCCGAGATGCTGGACGACATTATTGTCCACCAGTCGAATCCTACCATTGCCCTCTATGCACGGCACGGGGAAATTCTGGTGCGGCTGACTGCCAAAGCTTCTTCCGCGGAGGAGGCGGACGCGCTGATTGCTGCCATGCAGGAACGGGTGGAAAAGATTATCGGTCCATATGTTTACGGTTATGACGGAGACACCCTGCCTGAAGTGCTGGGGAAAGAGCTTTTAACCAGGAAGCAGACAATCGCGTTTGCGGAATCCTGTACCGGCGGACTGGCATCCAGCCTGATGACCGATGTGCCAGGCAGTTCCGAGTATGTGAAAGGTTCTGTGATTTCGTATACAAACGAAGTGAAAAACCTGGTGATCAACGTCAGTAAAACCACGCTTTCAAAAAAAGGCGCGGTGAGTGAAGAGGCTGCCCTGGAAATGGCCGAAGGCGTACGGAACGTAATCGGCTCCGATATGGCGGTGAGTATTACGGGGCTGGCCGGGCCCGGCGGGGGAACCCGCAGGAAACCGGTGGGACTTGTTTATATAGCTGTTGCGGATGAAAATGGCGCGTCGTGCCGGAAATATAATTTTACCGGGACACGTACACAAATCAAACAGAGGGCGGCTTTGACCGCTTTGGGATTGGCGCTGGACCGGCTGAAAGAATATACGGCACAGAATGATTTGGAGGAAACCACTGATGACCATGATGCAGACAGATAGTTTTGGAGAATTGGTACTGGAAAAACGTGTTGTTGCTGCCTTAAAGGAGATGGGGTTTGAAGAACCGTCGCCGATCCAGCAGCAGGCAATTCCATTATTGCTGGAAGGCAGGGATATAATCGGGCAGGCACAGACCGGAACAGGAAAAACGGCTGCGTTTGGCATTCCCATTATCCAGGGGATTGAAGACCGCCGGCATATTCAGGCGCTGATTATGAGCCCCACCCGTGAACTGGCAATCCAGATTGCGGAAGAAATCGCGAAGATTGGCTGTAATAAACGCATCAAAGTAGTTCCCGTTTACGGCGGCCAGCCTATTGAACGGCAGATTCGCGCCCTGAAGAGCGGTGTGCAGATTGTCATCGGCACGCCGGGACGCTTGCTGGATCATATCCGCCGGGGGACGATCAAGCTGAACTATGTCCGCTACCTTGTTCTGGACGAGGCAGATGAAATGCTGGATATGGGTTTTGTTGAAGACATGGAAGAAATCATGGCGAGCGTTCCGTCTGAACGGCAGACCATGCTGTTTTCCGCGACCATGCCCCGTCCGATCCTTAGCCTGACCAAAAAATACATGCGGGCTCCCCAGATAGTAACGGTGAGTAAAGAAGAAATCACGGTGCCTCTGATTGATCAGTATTATTTTGAGACCCGTGATAAAATCGAAGGAATTTCCCGCCTGCTGGATGCGGGTATCGAAGGAAAAAGCATCATCTTCTGCCGCACCAAACGGGGTGTTGATGATTTGACGGCCTCGTTGGGAAGCAGAGGATATATAGCGGAAGGACTGCATGGGGATTTATCCCAGGCCCAGCGTGACCGTGTCATGAAAAAGTTCAGGGAAGGGCGTCTGGACATTTTAATTGCCACAGATGTGGCGGCCCGCGGCCTGGATATTGATAACGTGCAATATGTCATCAACTTTGATATACCGCAGGATCCGGAGAGTTACGTGCACCGTATTGGCCGTACCGGACGGGCAGGCAATACCGGCGTGGCGCTGACGTTCATTCTTCCCAGGGAATTCCGTCAGTTAAAACTGATTGAACGGATTGCAAAAACGCGTATCCGCCGCCGTGAACTGCCGACTACCAGCGATGTTCTGGAGCACCAGCGGGAGCAGATCATCTCCAGGATGCAGTCCCTGCTGGAAATGGGGAATTACGGCAATTACATGCCGGTTGTGACTGCGTTAAGCAAGGAATACGAACTGGAAGAAATTGCCGCAGCTGCGCTGAAACTGATGCAGGAAGGGAACAGAGCCCTTGAAATTACGGAAGAAAAGAACACTATCAGCGATCTGACGGATCAGAGTCTGGCTAATACCGGCGGCCGTCCCGGCATGGTGCGGTTCTTCCTGAATGTTGGGCGCAGCCAGAAGATTACGGTTCCCGAACTGGTGCGGACGATTGCCAGGGAAGCTGATATTCCCGGCCGTTCCATTGGTCTGATTAATATTTTTGATAAATTTTCCTTTGTCGAGGTACCGGAGCAGTATGCCGAAAAGGTGTTGGCGGTTATGCATAAAAACAGTATCCGCGGTTACAAGGTAAATATTGAGCCGGCGCATTCCAAAGATTAAGGAGTTGGGTCTGGAATGAAAGAAATTCTGGGGAATACAGAAGGATTAAAAAATAACATTATCGCAATGCTGGAACAGCTGTACCAGCTACGGGTCCCTCCCTGGCAGCTGGTGTCCCCGGTAATTGCAATACAGATGGCAAAAATCACGGGCGCCATAAACCGCGAGGTGAACATATTTCTGGATCGCAAGGGAAACGTACTAAGCGTTTCCGTGGGCGACAGCAATACGGTTTCGCTGCCGGATCTGCCGGGCAGGCGGGGAAGCGGACGTTTAAGCGGGATTCGCTGTATCCATACGCATCCGGGCGGGAATTCGCAATTAAGCGGGATCGATCTGTCTGCTTTGCGAAGCCATAAATATGATCTGATGGCTGCTATCGGCGTGAACGATGAAAAGCCGGAAGAGTTTGTGTTCGGCTTTGCAATTATTACGGGAAAGGACGAGTATGGACAGTACACGGTTCAGGAATACGGCGTATTCAAACCGGAGGTACTGGAAACATTGTTTCTGCCAAATATTATCAGTTCGGCAGAAAAACTTTTGGCTGTAACCGACGATAACCAGAAGCTTGAGCAGAGACCGGAACGTACTATTCTGGTAAGTCTGGAATACGGGAAGCAGGACAGGCTGTGGACCAGCGAGGATTCGCTGGAGGAACTGCGCCAGCTGGCCGAGACGGCAGGGGCCGAGGTGATCGCCAAATTTCTGCAGAAGCGTTCTAAACCGGATCCGGGATTTTTTATCGGGCGCGGTAAAGTGCGTGATCTGGCATTATATGCACAGCAGGAAGATATCGACCTGTGCGTCTTTGACGAAGAATTATCTCCTGCCCAGCAGCGGAATCTGGAACAGTCGCTGGGTATAAAAGTGCTGGACCGTACAGCGCTGATTCTTGATATTTTTGCCCAGCGTGCCCAGACGAATGAAGGCAAACTGCAGGTTGAACTGGCCCAGCTGCAGTATACGCTGCCTCGCATCATGGGGCAGGGGCTTTCCCTTTCCCGCTTAGGCGGCGGAATCGGTACCCGGGGACCCGGCGAAACCAAGCTGGAAACAGACCGCCGTATGATCCGTGACCGTATCGCGTACATAAAGGGCTGCATTGACAAGGTTCAGAATGTGCGCAAGCTTCACCGGTCTTACCGCAATAAGAACCAGGTTCCGTCAGTCAGCCTGATCGGATACACTAATGCGGGTAAGTCAACGTTACTTAATGTGCTGACTAATTCCGATGTATACGAGAAAGACCAGTTGTTTGCAACATTGGATCCCACTACACGCCAGCTGAATCTTCCGGATAAGCGGCAGGCTATCCTGACAGATACGGTAGGTTTTATCCAGCGTCTTCCGCATCAGCTGATTGCGGCTTTTAAATCTACTTTAGAAGAAACGCTGGACGCGGACCTGCTGGTCCATGTCATTGATGTCAGCCATCCGCTGTATAAGGAGCAGAGCGAGGCTGTGTACAGGGTTCTGCAGGAAACAGGCGTGCAGGATAAACCGATTTTAAGTGTTTTTAATAAGATCGATAAACTGCCTGACGAAAGCAGCGGTTTTCTGGAACAATTAAGGTCAGTTCCTGACAGCGTATGTATCTCCGCCAAAAAACGGATCGGATTGGAAACGTTGCTTACAGCCATTTCCGACAGTTTAAAATTAAAAGCAATCGAAGTCACTTTATTAATTCCCTACAGTGAATCCGGCACTGCGGCCAGATTATTCGAAGAAGGCACAGTGCTGTCGCAGGATTATGAAGCGGAGGGGATTAAGATGAAAGTCAGGCTTCAGGCCAACGATGTTGAGCGTTGGCAAAAATTTATAAATAACTGCGAGGGATGAATCAGTTTATGGGTTTTAACAATGACAATTGTTTTGAAAGTATTTTTGAATTTGCCAGAAAGGAAGTGGAAAAACAAAAGCATTATTATGATGCAATTGCTTTAACGAATACCGAAAAAGTAATTTCTGCTTTCCGGAAGCATCAGGTATCGGATTTTTATATGAAACCTTCAACCGGTTATGCGTATAACGATTTAGGCAGGGAAAAACTGGATGCGATTTATGCGGATATTTTTGGAACCGAATCGGCCCTGGTGCGTTCGCAGTTTGTATCCGGAACCCATGCACTGGCTGTAGCCATGCTGGGTAATTTGCACCCCGGTGACGAAGTGATTGGCGCTACAGGTACTCCCTACGATACTATGCAGACTATTATCGGGTATCCTGAAAGGATACCGGGATCGCTGGCAGATACAGGCGTTGCCTATAAAGAAGTCCCCATGACAGGCAATTATGTGGATATTCGTGCTGTTTGCAGCGCTATTACCGAAAAGACCCGGATGGTGCATATACAGCGTTCCTGTGGATACAGTGATGACAGGGGCACGCTGGATGTTGCCTCTATCGGCCGGCTGATTGAAGAGGTTCACAAAATCCGTAAAGATATTATATGTTTTGTAGATAATTGCTACGGCGAATTCACGGAAGCAAAAGAGCCGACGGATTATGGAGCAGACCTTATGGCCGGATCCCTGATTAAAAATGTGGGCGGGGGGCTTGCGCCGACAGGAGGCTATATTGTCGGAAGAGAAGAGTTGGTTTATAATGCGGCCTGCCGTCTTACGGTCCCCGGTCTTGCCGGAGAGATGGGCGCGACGTTAGGCGATACGGCCCGGGAATTCTATCAGGGTTTGTTTATGGCGCCTCACGTGGTAATGCAGGCTGTGTTAACAGCAATATATGCGGCGGCGGTTTTCAGAAAGCTAGGCTATAAAGTGAAGCCGCTGCATAGCGAGATACGGCATGACATTATCCAGTCGATTACATTAAAAAAAGCTAAAAATCTTGAGAATTTCTGCGTGGCAGTACAACTCAATTCACCGGTAGACGCACATGTAACACCTGTTCCAAGTTACATTCCCGGATACCAGGATAAAATTATAATGGCTGCAGGAACGTTTGTTCAGGGGGCATCCATTGAACTAAGCGCTGACGGACCAATGCGGGAACCGTACAATGCGTTCATGCAGGGAGGCCTTACATTCGAACATGGGCAACTGGCAATCAATGCAGCAGCCCGGTTGATAGGGCCTGCGTGTGAAAAGCGTAAGGTAAAGGCAATGGGCGACATTATCATGGAAGGTGAAAAGGATAAAGAGCTGTTACAGGCCTGTAAAAATATCATAAAATCACAAAAACTGTATGAATAATATATAAAAAAAGTTGTATATACAGATAATAAACAAAATAAAAAACTACAGGATAATCAAAATGATAAAATCCTGTAGTTTTATTTTTATATCAAATAAACATAAATGACGTCAGAAAGACGAATAAATGACGCCACATAAAGAGAGACATCATAATGATGCAGGGCTACAGCATACGGAATACGGCAATTACTTTACCCATAACCTGGATGTTGTCATTGCCGATAATAGGACTGTAGGAATCGTTTTCAGGCTGAAGCCGGATAGAACGTAAATCTTTAAAATAACGTTTTACCGTTGTCTCCTCATTATCAATTAAAGCAACAACGATATCACCGTTATTGGCAAAATTTTGTTTTCGTACCACAATATAATCATGATCAAGGATACCGGCATTGATCATACTGTCGCCTTTAACAGATAACATAAAAACATCATCTTCCGTGCCAATCAGATCCAAAGGGATGGGGTAAGTCTCTTCAATATTTTCGACAGCAAGGATAGGAATACCGGCAGTGACATTACCGACAAGCGGAACAGGAACAACTGTTTTATTACGCCAAGAGGCTTCCTGCGTAAGTTCCAAAGCACGGGGTTTGGCTGAATCGCGCTGGATAAAATGCATACTTTGCAGCTTATGTAAGTGATTATGGACACTGGCAGTAGAAGACAGACCAACAGCCTTACAAATCTCACGTACAGAAGGCGGATAGCCTTTGGACTGGGCGTAACTTCGGATAAAATCCAAAACCTGTTTCTGACGATCGGTTAACATATCTTCCGTATAATTTCCGTCAAAATCTTTAGGAATTAAACTCTTGTGACGAGCCATAAAAGCAACCTCCCAAAAAAATATAATTAATTTATATAACCGAAACCATGTGAGATGATATTTAACTAAATCAATTATATCAAAACATGGGGGAGATGTCAAACGTTTGTTCATCAGCGTTTGCTATTTAATAAATTGTACAGAAATCAAAATTCTGCGCAAAAATACCATATATTTCCCAATAATCATTTTACGTCCGATAATATATATTATGTAAAATCAGAAAAGGAAAAATGGCGATTATTTAACTTTTTTTCTTAATCTGTTCCCCGGACAGCGGTCTTGTGATGCTTTGGTCCAAGCAATCACCTTAACTTCCCGTTTTTTCTTATTGAAAAAGATCACTATAATCTCTAATTTGGCCATTTTCCTCTACAACGCTTGTATTTGCGTTTTAAGCCCTGTTTTGTTTTTGCGCGACACATTTATCGTACCCAGCCTTAAAAATCGCTCTACGGGCTTTTTACGCGGTCGTTTTTTAAAATAAAAAACCGGCACAACTTTTTGGCCGGTTTTTTATTAAGTATCAGGTTACCTTCTTTTTCTGGCGTTAATTTGTTTGTTAAGAATATGTTTTGTGTTCTTTGTTATTCTGCATAAACTTTAATGAGTCAGGTTTACGATTCTTTCTGCAGTTCAAAAATTATTTAGAAAGCAATTTAATACTTCCAAAAATCTTTTCCAGTTCCGTATCCATTTTTTTCTCATCTTTGGAAATGTAAGCTGTCAAACCGAAAGTTTGCAGCGTAAACATTGCGTTTGCGTTGAGATTAAACTTAAAATTATTTTTCACAGATCCGTTACCTGATAATTCTATTGTTCCGTAATTATTGGTGAAGTTTGATTTTGTGTTAATTGCATTAAAATCAACATATTCTTTAACGGATGGATGCTTTAATCCTTCATTAATAAATTTATCAATAAGAAGGTTTGTCAGAAACGGGTTGTTGAAGAGTTCAGAAAACGTATTTTTATCTTTGGCTTTGGAGGAAGCGAATAAGACCGCTTCTGAAATTTTCTGAAAATTTATTTTTGAAATGTCTTCTTTACTCAGTGATTTAGCGTCGTCTTTTTTTTCCGCTGCATTATCCGCATTTTTCTGAGGTACCAAAAACTCGGATAACCCGCTCCATGGCATGGCCAGCGTAACTTTAACCGGGATATTTATATCGAGTGTATTATCATTAACCTGTGCATATGCCCAGTTTTCCGGTAATTTGATCCCGCCCCCCAGCAATTCATCATTGAAACCGAAAGGAACGGTATCTTTTACCGGCGCAAAGAAGGACAGCCCCTTCAGAAAAGTTTTACGGGAAGCGATATAGCTATTGAGCTTCTCCTTATTTCCGTCTGTGAATTCGCTGCGAACTTTCTTTTTGGAAAAAGGCGTGGCCTCCTCTATTTTATCTTTCTGTGCTTTCAGATTGGGCAGCGGGAACGTGGATACGACTGTATAAAGCATATTGTTGGCGGATGTGATGGCAATCTGCATATCAACAGACCGGCGGAGGCTTTTCAGCGTATCTGTATTCCCTTTGTCTACGATGTGAAGATAAACATAAGGCTGTTTCCCGTTTTTGTTCGTGGAAATGCTTATGGTTGAGTTATCAAGGAGTTCTTTAGGCGTCAGAGACAACTTGTTATCTGCTTTTATCTCATACGGATCCGGCATAAATAACATATAATTCACTTTATCAGGTGAAAGTTCATTACGCTCCAGAACCTGCAGGTCTTTGTATTTTCTTAAGAATTCCTCCGTAGAGAATTTTTCCCCTGTGGCCTCTTCTACTTCTTTTGCCGTAAACGCACATATAACATTTAAAGAGGCTTCTTTTTTGTCTGGCTTATTGGCAAGACCGTAAAAGTTTTTGCCGCCGATTTCCATCCAGGATGGCTGTGACTTCAATTTAAAACCGGAATCCGGATCTGTATACGTAATCGTTTTGGCAAAGGCAGAGAGACTGCCTAAAAGCAGCAGAGCAGAAACAGAAGCTGTGAGAATCTTACCCATTACATCTATTCTCCTTGTTAGTTGTGAAAGTTATGCAAAACTATTTTTCAGGCAGTAATCTGACAGTGTCCGCAAGACTTGCTGCAGACTGTGTCTTCATGTGGTCGCCTTTCGCGATATACAGGCTGAAAATGCCATTATCCCTTGTGCCTGACAGCAGGCTGTGCGCAAGGAAATCAAATTTGTTGATGACTTTGACATTGGTGTCAAAATGTAAGGTTATCTGATTTCCGTCATTGGTAACGGATGCTTTTGGATTGGAGAAGATTGCATGTTCTTTAATCTTTTCATTATTTGTCAGTTCAGGAAGTATTTTCTCTAATGCTTTCTGCATCTCGCTTTGCGGTACTTTGAATAATTCTTCCGCAAAATAATCATAGTCTTTATTTTTCTTTTTAAAGCTGTAGCTGGCAAGTACTACGCTTTCATCATACAAGGCATAAAAATCTTCCGGTTTTAAGTCTGCGGCCGCATCTTTTAACGAATACTGTGTCACCATGTTGGCTACCATGGTATAAGGAGCTGCCCAAGAAACATTCAATTTTAAGCCATCCTTATCTTTGATTTCCGGAGAGCATTTTACATAGATCCACTCATCCGGCAGGATTACAAACTGGTTTATCGCGGAATCTTCCATACCGAAGGGCTTAGCAGCTTTTTCGGGTTTGAAGAAAGAAAACCCTTTCAGAATGACGTCCCTTTCTTTTTTCAATTCTTTTTGGAACTTCGGGTCGCTTAAGGTAGTGTCTGTCAT
>Ga0310695_10012694_pt1 | contig 11727 bp, 23 predicted proteins | sample RumenRJG_04DNA_FD_203882 | JGI IMG/M metagenome (GOLD analysis project Ga0310695, IMG submission 203882) | Bovine rumen microbial communities from Lethbridge, Alberta, Canada - RJG_04 (v2) (version 2) | ecosystem: Host-associated > Mammals > Digestive system > Stomach > Rumen | place: Canada... | reverse complement strand
CATACCTATCAGAATCTCCTCGGTTATTCCATAGTACATCAGGCAATTCCTCCAAAGATCTATATCATCTATAACCAGTATAAACTCTCTGATTTTTCTAATATCTCCAAGATCTTTCCACATTGCTTGGTGTTGTTTGGTGTCTCCGGATTCTAAGTGCGTATTTTTTGTTTTCCCTTGACGATTTCCCATTATATCAACCCATCCATTCTTTAGGTCAGGATTCCATTCCATATTTCTAGAGTATACCTGGCGGGGAAATTTAAGAGAGTAGTCGTAAGTATTAGTTTCAGGAACATAAGGTACAAATACATAACGATTGTAATGCTTCTTTAATGGACTGATTCCTTTCAAGATAACATTATTCTTGACTAATTCAAAAATATTCAACATATATTCAATAACGAGGGAAATTTTATTAGATTCCCTCATATATAAATAATATGAGCCCTGGGAAGAGCAAAAATAAAGGCATAATCTTCACAGACTATACCTCTATCTCGATTACTTATCATGTTTTACGAAGACTAAGCATAATTTCACAACTAACTTTCGCTCCAACCATCTTCCAATAAATACACCTATAAATCATTAAGACCCGGATAAATGCAAAACTCACTATATACATAAGATTTTCTCTTTCCATAGCTTAAGTATTTCGAGTTCTCGTCTGGAAAATTACCATAATCCGTACAATTCCAACGTTTCCTAAACCTCGCATATCTTGGGCTAATTCTTTTATGGTTACCATCTTTGGGCTTATATAGATATTCTACCCAATGTGTTAAACCATTTCTATCGGTTACTTCGAATAATATATAATTATCTTGTCTCCAATATTTTGTCATCTACACCTATAAGGAGTTTGAATAGTTTTTCTAAATTTTTGGAAAAATTATATAATATAGGGATAATACCAAAAGTGGGCGATTTAGTATTAACCTAGAATAATTTTTTGGCGCCTAAGGGACGCTTACGATACTTGGCGCTACCCTACCTTCGCCGCAGGCTCAGTCGGAGCGCTAAGCTACGCATTGAATAATACCCCCCAAGTGTGTTTACACTGTTTCTTTGCAAGGGCCGGCCGTGTGAGGCCCTTGCAGAAACTTATGAATACTTTTTTGGGAGAAAATCCCCTTCTTAGTAACTATAATTAAAGTGAGTGATTAAGTATTCAAAACGCGCTTCGCAGCGTTTTAAATCCTAATATATGAATAGATATATTGGACGCTGTAAGCGTTCCCTTGGCTCGAGGAACTCGGGACAAGTATTAATTAATTTAATAAATTAGATAATTATGAATAATAATGTAATTAATAAAATAGAATTACAAGTACCAGCAGGAATCAGATACATTAGTGAGTGGTCTGATTTTAATTTGGATGACTTTCCTAATAGGTACTGTTCAGCCTACATAATAGATAAGAAAATTCCTGGATGTGGATTTACAGAATATTGTTTAACATCAGGAGACGATGTTATCTTATGTAGCCCAAGAAAAATGTTATTAGAAAATAAAGAAAATCAACACCCTGGAGAAATTCATTATGTCAAGAATGAACTTGAATTTGATCCTGGTGTAGATATTGATATGGAGAATAAACAACATATCTCAGAAGGAGACAAACAACAATTCTTAGATGATAATTCTTCTGAGAAAGAAAAAGAATTAGAAACTCTAGGAATTAAAGATAAGATGAGAAATGAGCTTATCAATTATATCCATATCAGAGACTTTGAACATAAACCTTGTAAGATAATTGTAACATATGATTCATTCAAGTATGTTAAGGAATTTCTTGAAGAAGAACATATGTTTGATAAATTTAAGATTGTTGTCGATGAATTTCAGTCGATTTTTGTTGATTCACGCTTCAAAGCTTCGACTGAGTTTGAATTCTTTAATATCTTAACTGGTATTAAGAATAAAAACATTTGTTTTGTATCAGCAACTCCTATGATTGATAAATATCTTTCTAGGTTGGATTACTTTAAGAACTTGAATTACTATGTACTTGATTGGGCAACATTAGATCCAAGTCGTACGATTCAACCAGAACTCAAAGTAAGAAAAATGCAATCTATTGTTACTGAAATTAAGAAGATAATTCAAAGTTATTTAGATGGAAAATTTGCAATCTTAGCAAATCCAATTACAGGCCAACCAGTATTATCTAAAGAAGCAGTGTTTTATCTTAATTCAGTTAATGATATATTAAAAATTATTAAAAAATTTGGATTATTACCTGATCAAGTAAATATATTATGTTCAGATACAGTTCAAAATCAGAAAAAGGTAAGAAAGAAATTAGGTAAGAAGTATCAGATTGGTAAGGTTCCTTTGAAAGGAGAAATACATAAGATGTTCACTTTCTGTACTAGAACCGTCTATCTTGGGGCAGATTTTTATAGTACTAATGCTAGAACATTTATATTTAGTAATGCAAATATAGATAGTCTTAGTGTAGATATTAGTCTTGATCTTCCTCAGATATTGGGTAGACAGAGACTAATTGAAAATCCATGGAAGAATCATGCTGAGTTTTATTTTAAGCCCCTCGGAAATGGAAAAGAACTTACTTTAGAGTATTTTATCAGTTATGTAAAAAAGAAAACAGATAATTCTAAAGATCTAATTGATGCATTTAATAATATAAAGGATAGTACTAAACCGTTGGTAGCAGCAAAATATTTATCAGATATAGTTCTCAATAAATATAAAAATGATTACGTGTCGATAAATCATTTTGGTGATGAAAATAGACCGGTATTCAATGACCTAGTAATGATTGCTGAAGAACGTGCATTTGATATTCAACAGATAGACTATAAAAATCGATTTACTGTATTCAATGTTATCAAGAGCAATAGTTTAAGACTTGATGAAATAAGTCTGTTTGTTGATTATTTACGAGATCCTACTAATGGTCATATATCAGATCGTCTTAGAAAATTATGTGAAACTAATGAATATACTGATGAAGAGAAGTCATTAATTGCACAACAGGTTTCTGAAAAATTCGACCAATACTATAATTTAGTAGGTCCTAAAAGATGTGCACAACTTGGATATTATATAACTGATATAAAAAGAGAAGTAAATAATTTATCTATAAGTGAAAATAAAATTAAAGAATTATTTTATTCTAAATTTAAGGTAGGAGATCGAATATCAAATGTAAAAGCTAAGGAGGTTGTAAGAGATATTTATAATACTCTAGGGTTAGATAAAACTCCTAAGGCAACAGATATAGGAAATTATTTTGAAATTAATAAACAATTAGTAACAGACCCAGATACAAAAATGAGGGTTAACGGAATTGTAATAAAAAACATTAAATTATGATTTACTTAATTAAAAGTCCTTCTTTCAAATATAAGTTTATATTAAAGATTGGATATACCATGGAAGAACGTGGTGAAAGCAGGTTTGAAGATTATAAGAGTAATAATCCAGAGATTGAAGTATTATTCAAAATCCCTGGAGGAACTTAGAAAGATGAATCAAATTTACATAGATATTTCAGACATCTTAAGTGTTATAGAGCAGAGTGGTACATAGATAGCTAGGACATAATAGATTTCTTTAAGACACATACTACTAAAGAGTCTTTGGAAGAAATTGATATTTTTGAATCTAAAGAAGAATTATTCTTAAGAAAAATAAAAATATTAAGGCCTTTTGTTGTTTCAGTTAAAAATGTAACTGGAAAACTTGATGAGTCTATTTATAATATGTGTTTTAGTGCATCTGAAAGAGTAGGATTAGAGTGGATATGTAATTTTTATCCAGATATAGCACCTTCCATTATACAAGATTACGAAGATACAAAAGAAATACTATAGAACAATAAAAAGTTAAAAGATTTTATTAAGTATCTTAGTAGTCCTAGAAATGGAACTTTATCACATCGTCTCAAAATATTATGTGAAACAAAAGAATATACAGAAAATGATAAATCTTTAATTGCACAACAAGTATCTGAGAAATTTGATAAATACTATAACATTGTTGGTCCTGAGAGATGTAAAAATCTAGGATATAATGTGACTTATTTAAGAAAAGAGGTAGAAAATAAACTTATATTATAGGTTAATGTTAAGAATAAGTTTTTATCTATATTTAAGATAGGTGATAAATTTTCTAATATTGATATAAAAAATATGATAGGTAATATTTTCAAAGAATTAGGTCTAAGAAAAAATCCCAAGGCTACAATACTTAGTGAATTTTTTGATTTTGAAAGAATAAAGCTAAAAGATTCATCTGGAAATTGGATTCATGGTATAGTAATAAAAGGAGTAAAATAAAATAATACTGTCATTTTGTCAGTCCCTAGATTTATATGGGAGACAAAGTGGCAGTATTTTTATGTTCCTGGTTATTGGCATGGGATTTGCACTATAATATATGAAAGGAAAAATATAGAGTCTCTGGTTACAATTACGGAGACGAGGTTAAGGTTAAAAATTTATAAGTATATGTTATTTGATTATTTTTATTACGGAAATACTAATCACCCAATGAATGTTATCGAGACACCAGATGAGTGGAAGATTCAGTTCAGAGCTACCGGACTTAAGAAAGAGGACATTAAAATTTCCTATGACACCGGAGTTTTAGTTATCAGTTCGCCAAAGAAAGAGACTCCAGGAAATTATGTTCGTCAAGAGTTTAGGCCAGATCGGTTTATAGAGACGAGAGTACAGATGCCATCGGGAATAGACGAGAAGGATATAGAAGCAAAAGTAGAGGATGGTATACTGGAGATAAGAGTGGGGAAAAATAAGGATAACGGTAAATATATTGAGGTGAAGTAAAAAAGAAGGAGAGCTAGAATTCCGGTTTAAGGTTTTCTAGTTCTCTTTTTTCGTTTCCATCCATTTCAAGTATTTTCTTAGTATCTTCGAGGGATCATCTTCTCTTTGTCCTAGTTTTCGTAAGAGGCAATCCGAGGAGAGTGTAGAATTTGGTTTATTCCGGGAGATATTAAGGTAAATAATTCTTGGTTTCATAGATCTCAGTGAATGTCTTTTCTTCGAGTATCTATTGGACCAGTCATCATTCATCATTACCACCGAGATTCTATATTCTAGTTCTTTTGCGATTAGGTATAGTTTATCTTCTTTCAGTGTCTCCCAAAATTCCTGAGGTAGTGGTATATCGATAGTTCTGTGTTTTTGTATTACGATTTCTATGTGTACTGGAATATCCAACCTTCTTCCAGTAGTTTTTGTCTGGCTTTTATTGATTCTTTTAGGTTCCATTCTTTCCATTCCTTATCGATCCAGGCTATATCTTTGGCAGGTCTATATAGGAATCTAAGTTCTTCATATATCAGCACCTTAGGACTTCGGCGTGAGAAATCCAAGGCCGTAGTTTCGAATGCTAGTTCTCGAGATTTCCATATACGTCGATTCATTTTTCCTAGAGACTGATGAAATCCTAGGAGAGTTTCGGGAGTATCTAAGAACCACTCATCTAGGAATCCGGCCTTAAGAGAACACGCCGTAAGATAAAGGTGCATTCTAGTTTCTTCCGTCAGATCTCCTTCTCTAGTTCCGATTAATTCTCTTCCTGGATTATCTGTTAAGTAGTTTCTCATTCTTGCCTCTAGATTATTTGTATACCCTACCTTAAGAAATGTACCGTGTCTTGTGAATGTTCTAAGTAGGTATAGCATAATCAGAGAGTGGTAGAGCTAATCCAGAATCGAGGAGACCATAAACATCAACCCACCCTGACTTAAGTCCTTCTATAAATCCTGGTGCTTCGGTGAGTGATCCAGGACATAGTGTAGATTCGGGAGGATTGAGTAAGAGTTTAGTATTCCATTCCGGGTGTTCTAGATCTGCATGTGCTATCTTATGTACGCTCCCATCTCTTAGTACGTATGGAGAGTATGGAAAGTATAAGAATAATGAATTAAATCTAGTAATCATATTTATTTTCGGTACTAACAAAATTATCGGTTAGTTCTGAATTTAGATAACCAAGTCCTTTTAGTTTCTTATATTCTTCTTGGAGTTTAAATTTCAGTAGTTCCAGTCCAGAAGTATAGTATTCGGGAGTAAATATAAGATGGTATTCTCCAGTTCTTAGATATACTGAGTAAGCATATATAATTTTCATAGGAGGCATCTGTATAAATATGGTAAGTTTTCATAGAGTAGAGTAATAGTGTTCTTTCCAATTATCAGGTCCATGTTTACAAATCCAATCAGCTAGGTTATTAAATCTATGTTTAAATCTTTTTACCTTACTATGTCCTTTAATCCATTTTATTTTATATTCTTTATATCCTTTTTGTACTGCACTTAAATTATCACAGTAGCAGATGAGGTTAGTAGGATTATAATGTTTTTCTACATATTTTATAGCCCAGATAATAGTAATTCTTTCATAATAGTTACTTCCGAATAATATTTGTTTAAGTTGTCGTTCTTTAAATTTTATACAAACAATATGTGAGTTTGTTACTACTATGAAAGCTTGTGATACATAGTTCTTTTCTATTTTTACTGAAGCATCTGTATAAATATGATAAGTTTTCATAAAAATAAACCAGGCCATCTCATATAGGTGACCTGGATTTATTTATTGTTTCTTTAGTATCACCATAATCTCGGACACGATATTATCTTCTGTCCAAGTTTTTACGATATCTGTTACTTGATATGAGTCTCCGAATAGTATTACTTTATCTCCTGTACTTGGGATTCCATATAAGTTTTGCTCTGATATTTCTTGTTCTTTCAGGATAGTTTCTTTAGACATGAATCCAGAAACTTCGAGGTATGTTATTTTAAGTTTCCCTAATTTTCTACACCATACTATAAGTTTTCCGTTATCTTGTGCTATTGTTTTCCACTCTTTCTTTAGAACAATATAGGTATCCAGAATTGTTTCTCCGATGCCAGGTAGAAAAGTTACATCATTACCTGTTTTAGTGTTGATTACTTGTATATTATTATCAACATCTTTTACGTCTTTTACATAGATTCTCATGGGCCCGTCTATATATAAAAGTTCCTAATCCGACCAATACTAAACCTGAGAGTGCAAGGATAGGTAGTTTTCCTGGTCCTCCTGTTTTTCCTAGGACTGGTAATATTTCTAATTCCCCGAGGTCTCCTAGTTTTTTCAGGTCTTTCTTGATTTGTTCTTTTGTTCTTTCACCTTTCCAACAATATTTTAGGTCTTCTGTCTTAATCAATAATACAAATTTTCTTTCCATTTTTGCTCCAATAAAGATAAGCAAGACTACAAAACATCATAAACCCCAGGACACCTTTGAATGTAAGTTTCTTTTCTTCCGTATCTTCTTCGATTTTCAGCCATTCAGAGTTGTAGTCGAAGGAGAGTTCAAGTTTTTTCTTCTTACATTCTTTTTCACATCCGGTCCATACTATTTTTGGTTCTTTCCCTGGTTCGGTTAATACTAATTTATACTTCTGATTTACTACTTTCATTTGATATCAAGTCTATAATTTTAAAATCACCTACGTTTTCAAATGGATAAGAGTCTTGATCTGAGTTAGCGAGTATCTTGTATTTTGTGCCTTCCGGATCTTCTATACTCAAGTTATATGTTTTACCTGACTTATGACGAACCGATAGACCATGAATTCTGAAGTATAATGTTTCTCCGGTAGTCATTCTTATTAGGCAAGCAAGATGACGAGAGTAGCGTAATGTCTGTATCTTCTCCTTCGACATAGACAGACCAAGAAGTGATTCAAGGGAAGTAGTTGGGGTCGTATCATAGAGCTGAGCGAATCTAGTGTACATTGCTTCATCTTCCACTAACTGATAATGCATAGAAAGTGGAAGGAGTCGTTCTATAAATTCTGCCTGATCTGATTCTACCCAATTATAACCTTCCGGGATAATTCTGAATTCGTAAGGTTCTGTATCTTTGTCTTTCTTGATCTTAGCCTTGTATGTAGAATTCAGAGGATCGTAGTCGGTTATATCCATTAAGAGTACTGTTTCATAAGAGCTATCCCAAGTACCATCTTCTTTCTTCTTATACCAAACATGAAGAACGACTTGACCTTGATACTTTAAGATCTCACTACCACGGGGAACATACTTATAGCTCCCCTTATCAAATCCATACTTTTCTTTTAAAATTTGTTCTCTTGTTTTCATATTCCTTTAGTGTTATTTTAAATTTCATATATAAAGATTTGGTTTTGCTCCGAGCGCGTTTTTAATCCTTATAAGTGTGATGAATAGTAAAGTAATTATAGTGAGAAGAATAAAAAGAGAATACGAGCTTACTAACTCTGACTCATATAATCTAGAAACAAGTGCTATACGTTTTTGAAAGAATCTATAGAAAGAGAAAGCAACCTAGATTTTATATGAAGACTGGTTATGAAAGTAAAACAGCCAAATTTACTAATAACCTTGATCTTGCTGTTAAACTCGGTGATAAAGTAAAAGACCGAATTATAAGAGACATTTGGAAGTTATTTAGAGTTAGGGTTAGAGCACTTGAAGTAACAGTAGATGAGTCAGAATATAAGCTCGGGAAAACTTAAGATAGAAGAGATGGTATTTATTAAGAGATCAAATTTAAAAAGAAAATCCCGTCCATACTTAAGACTTATTATGAAGAAGGATAAGAAATCTAAGCTCGGAGAATTAGTTTTAGATTTTACTTCTGAACTTACCGATGCTCCTAGATTCCCTATAGATAATTTTAAACCCTACGATGAAGTATCCAGAATCTACGAGCTTACAGGAATTAGATTTAGAGCAGAGAGTCATATGATAGGAAATGACGGAAAAATTTACGACAATGTATATATTGAAGAGAAAAATTCTTAAGAGGAAATCTAAACCGTACTTGAAATATCGAGCTGACGGAGGAAAGAGATTTTGGTTTACCTCCTCTATTCAGGTAGCAGGACATTTTAAGAATACCGAAGATTCTGCTGTCCTCGAAGTTGGTATGCAAAAGAAAGGTATTCAGTTTATTCGAGTTCCGGTTATTAGAGGTACTGAAGGTGGATATATGATTTACAAGATTGGCAAAACATAAGCCAGGACGATATATCATTACTTCTTAAGATAAAATTTAATATAGTTCAAGTAATAGATATAGATTATGTGGTGTTGGATAAAAAGAACTAGACTAAAAAGAAAATCCAAACCCTATGTAGAGGGAGTAGGAGGGTCTTCTGATAATGCAAGAGTTAAGTTTTGTAGGAAGGCACCTTTCCTATTTTGTGGTAACGGAGAAGCTGAGTTGTTTATTTATGACTTCCTCAGTAATTTTCCTAGTGATAATTTTAAAATAATACAAGCAATAAAATAATGTTTACGATATCACAAGAACAATTAGGGGATCTTAAGAATAGATTTACCCGACTAAAAGAAAATGTACGTCTTGATGATAAGAAGTACGAATTATCTGAACTAAAGATACGTCAGGCAGATCCGGAATTTTGGAAAGATACCGATTATGCCGAAGAAATCTCAAGAAAAATAAAATCCTTAGAAAAGTTCATTGATTCTTATCGTGACCTTGAGGATAATATTGGTATGTGTGATCTTATTATTTCGGAAGGTGATGAGACTTTAGATCCAGAACTTACCCAACATTATGAAAGTTCCGTAAAAAGTCTTGAAGAATTTGAACTCTATAATATGTTCAAAGATGACTCAGACGGATTAGGATGTGCAATTAAGATAACTGCCGGAGCTGGAGGAACAGAGGCACAAGATTGGGCACAGATGTTGTTCAGGATGTATGCAATGTACTGTGAAGCTCATGATTTTAAAGTAGATGTAACAGATTTAACCGAAGGATCACCAGCAGGTATTAAGACGGTAACAATGATGATAGAAGGTCAGAATGCTTATGGTCTCTTGAAATGTGAGGCTGGTGTTCATCGATTAGTCAGGGTTTCTCCATATAATGCTCAGGGTAAAAGAATGACCAGTTTCTCTTCTGTATTTGTAACCCCTATAGTAGATGATAATATAGAAGTGACAATCGATAAGAGCAAACTGGAGGAAGAGTTATTTAAGCGTTCAAAAGGTGCGGGAGGTCAGAATGTTAATAAAGTAGCTACCGCATGTCGACTTAAATATCAATATACAGATCCAGAGACAGGAGAGGTCGATCAGATTATAGTAGAAAATCATGAAACTCGAAAACAAAGGGATAATCGTGATAGAGCTATGTTAATACTTCGTTCGATCCTCTATAAGAAAGAACTGGATCGTCGTGAGAAAGAAAAAGCTATCCAGGAGAGTGCTAAATCTGAGATAGGATGGGGAGCACAAATTAGATCTTATGTGTTCGATGATTCTAGAGTTAAAGATCATAGAACAGGATATCAAGAGAGTAATATACAGAAAGTTATGGATGGCGGTATAGATGGATTTATTAAGGCATATCTATTGTCTAAATTCTAATGATAGGGCCGATTAAAAAGTATTTCATAAAGAGATGTAATCTGAAAAGGAAGTCTAAACCTTACATCTCTTTTAGTCTGCATCTGTGGGGAACAAACGTATTCTTTTCCGAAACAACAAAAGAAGTTAAGTTATTTTATATGGACGAAGTTAATGCTGCTCTAGATCTTTTTCTATTCGAGCAACTATTTTCTGTGAAGTGTAAAATAGTAAACCTAGAAAATGAAGATCGTAAGGAAAGCCAGAATATATCGAACAAACTGTCTTAAGAGAAAATCTAAGAAGTTTATATGTGTTAGGAATAATTTAGTTTGTTTTAATGACAGGAATATATTAGTGTTCAATAATACAAGCCCGGATAGTATAAGAAATTTTGCTATCAGATATTTATCTGTCTATATAAAAATGGGTGTTAAATTCTGTGTAAAGGTAAATGGAAAATAGTTTTATCTTTAAGAGAGTAAACTTAAAAAAGAAATCTAAAAAACTATATTTAAAAATCTATAACAATAATAAAGTTAAGTTTGTAAAAAATCCATTTGATGCTGTTAGTTTTCTAGAATCGGAAGATCCTTACTTATTATTTGCTTTAATCGTAAAGTTTGGATATTCGGTTAGACCAGTTAGAAAGGACTTTGAATGTTATAAGTATCTACATTCAAGAAAAGGTTGTTCATTTATAGTTGCCTTCGATGAGAAATGATTATATTTTAAAGAGAATAGGAATTAAAAGAAAATCTAAGAAGATATACCTAAGAGATAATTATCCATTAGCTAAAATAGCAGTTTTTGTACAATATCCAGAAGAAGCAAAAATATTTGAGAGCATCGAAGATTATTTAGGTGATGCGGAGATAAAACAAAAGCTTGGTGAATTTAGAATGGTGTATGGTATTCCTATTAGATTTGTAAGAAGAGATGTAGAAATTTGTAAGTACTATGAAAGCGGAAATGGATTATAGTCTTTTTGTACTTAAGAGAAGAAACTTAAAAAGAAAATCTAGACCTTACTACAGAGGATATACGTTTAACATAGATACTAAGAAATTACAAATCCACTTAACTGATAACCCGATATATGCTAAACAATATTTGGTTTCTGGAAGATTTAGTCTTGGTTTATTAATTGACAGAAGTGAATTAAAAGAAAATTATAAGAATGTCAAATTTGTAGAATGTAATCTTAAAGTAGAGTCTGATAAATTTATAACCAACAGAGGAAGAAAAATAAAAGAATAGAAACTTAAGAAAATAAATTCTTAGGTAACTATTCTTATTTTTTTAGGCTTCAT
>Ga0310695_10012692_pt1 | contig 11730 bp, 7 predicted proteins | sample RumenRJG_04DNA_FD_203882 | JGI IMG/M metagenome (GOLD analysis project Ga0310695, IMG submission 203882) | Bovine rumen microbial communities from Lethbridge, Alberta, Canada - RJG_04 (v2) (version 2) | ecosystem: Host-associated > Mammals > Digestive system > Stomach > Rumen | place: Canada... | reverse complement strand
CGCCGATGGTACTGCAATGCAATGCGGGAGAGTAGGAGGCCGCCACTTTTCAGAAGAAGCCCTGTTATCAGCAACGATAGCAGGGCTTCATCATTTTATAAGGTTTTTTCTCGTTTAATTGCCCATTAATGATTACCTTTGCAGGAAAATCAATGAATATGAAAAAACTACTTACTATAATCTGCTTTTTTTCATTTGTTACGTTGCATGCTAAACAGTGGACAAGTGAAGATGTAAAGGATATCATCAATAAGGTGAATAGCTATTGGCAGACAAATAAACCTGCCGAGGTTAGAGCTTTCTGGGATAATGCAGCCTACCATACGGGTAATATGGAGGTTATTCGTCTATTGTCGGAAGTTAAACATGAAGAATCAAGTATGAAGCGTTTTCTCGATTACTCATTGCGCTGGGCAGAGTATAACAAATGGAAAGGCGCTACAGAGACAGACCCCACCAAATGGAAATACAAACAGTATGGTGAAGGACAGGACTTTGTGCTCTTTGGTGACTGGCAGATTTGTTTCCAGACTTACATTGATCTCTATAACCTTGCCCCACAAAAGAAAAAGGTGGCCCGTGCTAAGGAGGTGATGGGCTATGAGGCCGACTCTAAAGCTCATGACTATTGGTGGTGGGCTGATGCGTTGTATATGGTGATGCCTGTCATGACCAAGATGTATCAATTAACGGGTGATGAGAAGTACCTTGATAAGCTTTATGAGAACATCTGCTATAGCGACAGTATTATGCTCGACCACGAGACCGGACTTTACTTCCGAGACGGCAAGTATGTTTACCCTAAACATAAGACAGCCAATGATAAGAAGGACTTCTGGGCTCGCGGGGACGGATGGGTGTTGGCAGGACTGGCTAAGGTGTTACAGGATATGCCGAAATCCTACCGTCATCAGCCGTTCTTTGCCGAGAAATATCTACGTCTGGCCCAAGCAGTCAAGCAGCTTCAGCAACCTGAAGGCCATTGGACCCGCTCAATGATGGACCCCAATCAGGCGCCAGGCTATGAGACCAGTGGTACAGCTTTCTTCTGTTATGGTATCCTCTGGGGTGTCAACAATGGCTACCTGCCCAAAAAGGAGTTTGAGTCAGCCATCGAAAAGGCCTGGTACTATCTGACTACTATCGCCTTGCAGCCCACCGGCAAAGTGGGTTACGTACAGCCCATCGGTGAACGCGCCATTCCTGGTCAGCGTGTTGATGCTAATAGCGAGGCCAACTTTGGAGTAGGTGCATTTCTGTTGGCAGCATGTGAGTATTATAGATATCTTCAGACGAGAAAAGCGGTACTGACCTTCAGCAACGAAAGCAATCAGCAACGCCAAGAGGTCGTGGAGGTTGACCATCAGGCAGTTTGCCAGTCGTTAGGCATCGGCACAGAAGAAATGATAGTCATTGAGAATGCTGCAGGACAGGAGGTGCCTTATCAGAAAAGTTCCGATGGAAAACTGCTGATTTATACGTCGTTGCATCCCCACGGGAAAGCGGTATATACCATCACGAAAGGCAAACCTGCAACGTACAAGGCATACGTTATGGGCAAGGTGTACCCCATTCGTAAAGACGATCTGGCCTGGGAGAACGACCTCGGTATTTATCGCGTCTATGGTCCTGCACTTCAGAAGACGGGTGAACGCTCGTTTGGCACCGATGTGTGGGTTAAGAACACTCCAGAATTGGTAGTGGAAGACCGCTATCAGAAAGATTATCATGGTAACATGATGGAAGACTCTCTGAGGAAAGCCGGCCAGAAGGTGGCGCTCAATGCTATTGACCGTAGTACCTCATTCCATTTGGATCATGGCTATGGAATGGATGCCTATGGCGTAGGCCCTTCATTAGGATGTGGTGCACCAGCCTTGTTAAAAGATGGAAAGCTGGTGTTTCCCTACTGCTATGAAACCTACCAGATTCACGACAATGGTCCTTTGCGCTTTACTGTTGAACTGACTTACGCTCCTAATGCTGATGGCATCACCGAACATCGCATCATCAGCCTCGACCGTGGTTCGCACTTCAACCGTATGACGGTCTGGTATGATGGTATTAAGAAACCTATGGCGCTAGCTGCTGGCGTCGTACTGCATGGCAATGACAACCTTGTGTTGGGCAAGAATTATGTGCAGTATGCCGACCCTACTGACAATCCCAAACTCCATCAGTCTCAGGTGTATGTCGCCGTTTTGTTTCCTGAAGGTGTCAGTGAGGCCCGTCTGTTGGAGGGTGAGATGAACCACGGTATTGGTATTGTCAACAACTATCAGGGAACTCCCTATACCTACTATTTTGGTTCTGCATGGAGTCAGTATGACATCCGTTCGCAGGCGCAATGGCAACTTACCATTGACGAGTTTATGGCACGTACACCTATCAAATACACTATTCAATGAAAAGATTCCTTATTTTGACTGCAGCTGTCGTGCTGCTTCTGCCCCTTCAGGCAGCCAAAAAGAAACAAGTCCAACAGTCAGACCGCGAATACTGGTGTGCATTGGCCTACAAGATGTCTCAGCCCGTGCTGGAGAATATGGCGAAAGGTGAGTTACGGAAGAATATGAAGACCGAGTTCTCGCCCTCGTTCGACAACCGCGATCGTAGTGTGGTCTATATGGAGACCTTCGGGCGTCTGATGGCTGGTATTGCCCCGTGGCTCACGCTGCCCGATGATGATACCGCTGAGGGTCAGCAGCGCCGCCAGCTCCGACAGTGGGCATTGGCAGCCTACAAAAACTCTGTCGATCCCAATTCCCCAGACTATCTCTGTTGGGGTAAGGCTGGCCAGAATCTTGTAGATGCTGCGTATATTGCCGAGTCGTTCCTCCGTGCCTGGGATGTGCTGTGGATACCGCTTGACGATGTTACCAAACAACGCTATATCAAGGAGTTTCAGAGCCTGCGCAAGATAGATCCGCCCTACACCAACTGGTTCCTTTTCTCGTCGACTATCGAGAGCCTGTTGGCTAAGGCCAAAGCTCCTTTTGATGAGTTTCGTGTGAATACCGCCTGCCGCAAGGTTGAAGAGTGGTATATGGGTGACGGCTGGTATGCCGACGGTCCCGTCTTTGCCTTTGACTATTATAGCAGTTACGTGTTCCATGCCATGTATCTGGAAACCCTGCAGGCGATGGTCGATTCCAAATACAATTCCCGTCTCGACTACAGAAAATACTACGACCGTGCCCTGAAGCGTGCCCAGAAGTTTGCCATCATCCTTGAACGTTTCATCTCTCCTGAAGGTACGTTCCCCGTCATCGGACGTTCTACGCCTTACCGTATGGCAGCCATGCAGCCCTTGGCCTTGATGGCTTGGTATCAGAAGCTGCCCTCCGACCTCAGCAACGGACAGGTACGTGCTGCACTGACACAGGTCATGCACCGCATGTTCGACCACCAGCAGAACTTCAATGATGCGGGCTATCTCACCATTGGCTTCTGTGGCTCACAGCCCGAGACGGCCGACTGGTATACCAACAATGGCTCACTCTATATGACCAGCCTTGCCTTCATGCCTTTAGGTTTGCCTGCTGATCATCCTTTCTGGACGGATGCGCCACAGCCCTGGACGCAGGTCAAAGCATGGAATGGTCAGCCCTTCCCCAAGGATCATCGCTGGACTGACGATATACAGACCAAAGACAAATGGTGAAATGGAAAAATTCCATGTTTTTTTCGCATCCGAGTCATTAATTGTAGCAATTGCTACATTTAAGTCTTGCAATTGCTACATTTAATACTCGCAATTACTACATTTAATACTTTCGTTCAGTCCGATTAATGCAAACTCCCAGTCTGTAGGCTTCGGACTCGCAGTCCGTAGGGAGCGAACTGGCAGTCCGTAAGGACGGAATAATCTCTTCAAATCATTTCTGCCTGTTTGTGTCAGTACCTGTCCCTTGACACACTCGTTCGAAAATACAAAGAAAAACGAGTTTTCCTTTGGTATTTTGCTCACTTATTCGTATCTTTGTGCACAATACGTTCAATGATGGGCAAGAATAACTAAAAGCGATATGGCAAAGATAAAAGTTGATAATACAGAGATTACAGTCGTTAATGTAGACGACGAAGACTATATTTCATTAACCGATATGGCTCACAGCCAGATGCAAGAGCACATCGTATTCAGGTGGATGAGCTTGAAGAGTACTATTGAATATCTTGGTGAATGGGAGATGCTGTATAACCCAAATTTTAATTGTACCGAATTCGATACAATTAGGAATGCGGCAGGAAGCAACAACTTTGTTTTATCTGTTAAGGCATGGATCGAACGAACGGGTGCGATCGGCATTATGGCTAAAGCTGGCCGTTATGGAGGTACATACGCCCACAGGGATATTGCTTATCATTTTGGCATGTGGATAAGTCCGCGTTTCCAACTTTTGCTCGTCAAGGAATATCAAAGACTCAAAGCTGACGAACAGAAGCAACTTGCATGGTCAGCAAAACGCGAACTTTCTAAGATTAACTATCGCATTCATACTGATGCCATCAAGAGCAATCTCATCCCAGCAGAAGTAACTCGCGAGCAAGCCGCAATGAAGTATGCTGAGGAAGCCGATGTGCTAAACGTGGCCATGTTCGGTATGACCGCCAAGCAATGGCGCGAGGCTAATCCAAACAAGAAAGGTAACATTCGAGACTATGCCACCATCAACGAACTCATCTGTCTTTCGAACATGGAAAATATCAATGCAGTCCTTATCAACGACGGCATGCCCCAAGGTGAGCGCCTCGTGAAACTCAACCAGATTGCCATCCAGCAAATGCAGGTTTTGGAAGATAATAGCGGTAGGAATCTATTGAAATGAGATTCTACGGCACCTCGACGTGGATGTGAGAGAACTGTTAGTGTCGACGAAATAACGATTATGTCAGTACCTGTCCCTAGACACAACTAATCCAAGCATCCACAGTGCGACATATTACACTCCGGAATATACTGTAATAACGGATTTCCATAGCTATGGATGGGTTCTTCGCGCCTCAAGAATATCATCAGGGAAGCCGTTTAACTCTTTCATGGGACCTGCAGTCTGCTATACGGAAGTAGAGGAAGTCATTTATGACGAATACAATGATTCACTCAGGACCATTCACTATTTTGAGCCTCAGACAGTATCACCGCCAGTCAACTATGTCATTATACATCCCCAACAGTCCAGAACTCAACTGATAAAGATTGAAAACAGAATCTTTGGGAAGAAGTCTGGATACAGAAACGGCAATAATGGAGACTTCACTTATTTGGCCTATCCCGTAGGTGAATTCTACAATTCCGCCCTTCTGGTTGACAAACCATTAAAAGAGGTCCTTATAGGCAGAGACGGTAGAGTAAGAAGTATCAAGAGATATTCTTACGACACATATGATTGGAACATTGGCAAGAAATATGGCTATAAGATGGTTAGCCAGAATTACAACTATCCATCCAATCCGACAGAATCATCAACGAGTGATTATACTGTTTACTATATTAGCAAGTCGGAATATATCACACGTCGTTTTCGTTTTATGGGAACTAACACCACCTCTTATTATTATGATGGCGAGAAGTGTGATTCGGTTTGTGAAGAATACAAAATACAATATAACAAAGGACGCACAAAAAATGAATACTCTCATCGTGAAAGCGGGAATCAATCCGAGAAAAAATCCTCGCAGTATTATTATCCCGATGACATCAGTAACATTGCCGGCAATAACACATCACTTGAACTTGCCGCAATGAACGGACTGATAGAGAAAAACATGATAGCTGAGCCGATAAAGACAATAGTCAAGCGTAATGGTATAATAGTAAGTGGCGAATGTAAGGACTACCAAATGCCTGATAGCATCCCCTTGCTAAAGTCATTATATAAAATAAAGAATACCACGAACAAATATTCGAGTACGCCAACCATAAGTGGCGATACTATTGATTATAAAGCAAAAATATACAAGGAGGGAGAAGTTAAGACGTATGACACAAACTTGAATCCTGAGTATGTAAGGCTTAATGATACCCAAGACAGAATCTATGTGTGGGGATATGGAGGACGCTATCCAATTGCTGTTATTGACAATATGAATGGGACCACGTTCCAGTCAAAGACAAACTTGAAAACAAAGATTTTAGAGTTACAGTCATACCGGAAAATAGATACCGAGAATGACTGTGCAAGCCTAAGAAGCCTGAATGCCGATATACGGGCTTTGCTTCCTCCGTCTGCACATATCACTACATATACTTACGACCCATACTTTGGCATGACCTCAGAGATAGATGATTCTAACTTAGGTATCATCTATACTTACGATACTTTCGGCAGACTCACCGCCAAATATGACGAGAACTATAAGAAACTGGAAGAATATAACTATCACTTAAAGCTACAGAAATAAAGATGAGAACACGGATTCTTCTAACAACGGCTATAGCATCCCTGCTTGCTGTTACCGCTTCTGCACAGGTGTCTATAACAAGTGAGTATAACGGCTTTCGTGACGGTGACAAATTGTATCGCATCGTCGCTGATGAAACATCATTAGGCGACAGGGGCGAGAACTGCGTATGGACTCTGCCTCCTGCAGATGACGACGACAACTATTTCAGACAAACGGTATATTTACGCAATGATAGTCTTACCATTGTGGAGGGCGACCTCATGCTGCACTATATTGCTACAGACCATAAACTGTCTCTGCGTGGATTCCAGACACGTGATATGTTCTGCGTACAGGACACTCTCTCATTGGAGCTAAAATATCCATTTGCTTATGGCGACAGTATTGCCGACAGTTTTTCTCGCAGGACGACCTATTATAATACGTTCAGCGCAGAGAGTGAGGGAAACTGTTATACCGTATGCGATGGCAAGGGTGTATTAACCGATGGTACAGATACATTGAAGAATGTGCTAAGAGTGCATCATCATAATACGGTTATATCAGAATACGATGTTGGAGATGATGAGGGTGACCAAGTAGAGCATATCGTGTCAGAAGTTACGGAAGACAAATATCTGTGGTATTATGCTGGATGCAGATACCCAGTAATGGATACTCGCATCATTACATGTAAGGAAAACGGAGAAGCTGTTTCTGATACGACCTTCACATCACTATTTATGCCGGAGCTGCAAGTCTCTGAATTAGCATACGACGATGCCAACAGCCAACTAATTGCCCAACGGGAGGCCCTTGAGAATGCTTCTGGTCAGAGTGGCAATGGCAATGATAACGGAACAACGTTCCCCATAACAATGTCAGCGACGCTACTGCCAGGCCACGGTGAAATCCGACTTGACTATACCGTTACTGAAGATACCGATGCCGCATTCTATGCCTACGATATGGCTGGAAGACTGTTAGAATGTGTAGCCCACCTCTCGCTCAGCGAGGGCGAATACCATGAGACGATGGTTCTCGACAAGCGTCCCATCAATAATATTGTCATGCTGACCATGATAGCTGGAGACCAGAAACTAGTTATTAAAGTTAGTTAACCTACATTGCAATTACAATATATGATGTATTTATTTCGTTTTAAGATAAATAGAATACTGTTTCTGTCGCTGATGCTGATGACACACACACCCATATCTGCCCAAAGTTCTGGCAAGAACTATATCCAGACTAAGACCTTCCTTGACGAGGATGGCCTGACTTTCCTGCGGCATATCGACTACTATGACGAGCTGGGTGTTGTGTCTGAAACTGTTGATGTAGGTCGCAACACCTCCCAGACTCCCATTGTAACGAGAACGGAGTATAACATGCTGCTGAAACCACAGTATCAGTGCGCTCCTGTCCCCGTTCCGGGTTTGGCCTATCTTGACGGATATGCTGTTGATGATGCCGCATATTCTATCTACGGTGATGAGATAGCGTACAGCACGAATGGGTATGATGACTTCCTGCAGCTGAAAAGCAGCTGTAAAGCCGGTAATGCTTGGGAAGAACGACCTGTTACGATAAAGCGCCATGTGGTACATGATGGAGTGGTAAGGAAATACTCCGTCGACACGAGCGGAGAGCTCGTCACCGACGACAACAGCTATTATCCCTATGGCCTGCTGATGAGTGCCACTACCACCGACGAGGACGGCAGGAGCATGACGGTATTCACCGACTTTCATGGCAACACCGTCCTTGAGCGCAGGAGTGATAGTAATGACACCTACTTCGTCTATGACCAGTACGGTCTGCTCAGCTACGTCCTCCCTCCCATGTGCCAGGAATGCAGCACTTCTGAGCTGCCGAAATACTGGTACCGCTACAAATACGACGACCGCGGACGCTGCATCGAGAAACAGCTGCCTAGCTGTGAGCCTGTCAAGTACTGGTATGACAATGCCGACCGAATCGAGTCGGAACAGGACGGGCACCTGCGCCAGCAGTCCCTGTACCGTAACTTCAGCTATGATGGCATAGGGCGTCTGTCGCTGCAGACCATCAGCGACACACAGGGCAACGCTGCCACGACAAGTGCCAAAGTCGTTGAACTGCGGAATCACTATGACAACTACAATTTCCGCGAGGAGTTTGCCTACCTGTTTCCTGAATGGGCAGATTCCATCCGCTCCGTTCCCCTCCCAGCAGCACCACAGAAAGGCAGGCTTACCGCTGTGCTCTGCACCACGAGCAAAGACCTCAGATACGTTGAGATATATGCATACGACTCCAAAGGGCGCATTACGTACCGGCTCAGCGCACACGGTAACAAATGGCTGAAGGTGGTGCATACGTCGTATAACTTCGTGGGTGATGTGGTGTCTACACTGGAGAGTGTCTATTCGCACAGCAACGGCACTCATTCGCTGCTTGCCAGACGCAGGACATGCAACACCTATCACCCAGGGACACGCCTGCTGGCCGGCACCACCGTGACACATACCGACAAGAACGGCAACACAAGCACGCAGGTCGTCGGCAATCCTACGTATGATGTCTTCGGGAATGTGGTTGCCAACGACAGACCGGGGACTGCGGCGGACATGACGTACAGTTACGACCTGCTGCACGGATGGCTGAAGGGCATATCCTCACCATCGGGGTTCAGTGAACAGATACTGCGCGAGACGGCGACGAACGCTCAGTTCAGCGGAAACGTCGGCAGCATGCAGTGGAGGAATACTGGTAGCGGTGAGCAGCACAAGTACGACTACACCTACGACGAGCTGGGACGGCTGACCCATGCCCGCTACTCGTCATCCGATGGCATTTCCGGACGCTATGACGAGTCGGTGTCATACAACCCGAACGGCTCCATTACCTCACTGCTGCGTGGCGGCATGAAGAACGACGGCACATTCGGGGACATCGACAACCTGACCATCAGCTATAACGGCAACCAGCTGCGGAAAGTAACAGATGCTGCCGAGGCACTGAACTACAACGGAGCACTCGACTTCAACGACGGGGCTGATACCAGTTGTGAATACCAGTATGACGGCAACGGAGCGCTGACACGTGACAGCAACAGGGGAATCACCGGCATTACCTACGACTACGGCCATCATCCGAAAACAATCAGCTGCTCTGTTGAGAAGAAGCATATCTACAACGACTACACGCCCGATGGCAGGAAGCTGTCAAGCCAACATGTAACCTTCACACCCGCAGGGCTAGGCAGCTATCGCCGTATTATCACCAACGACCTGTATATTGACGGTTTGATACTGCGCGGTGGCAAGCCCCTGATGTGGCAGTTTGACGGCGGATATGTATCCTTGGATGCGAACGGTACGCCCACCTGCTGGAACTATTACGTCACCGATCACTTGGGCAGTACAAGGAAGGTGGTTGACAGCAACAACAACGTCAAAGAGACCATCAGCTACTATCCCTTCGGCAGTGAGATGAAGATGCAGGACCCAGCACAGATGGCTGGCGACATTTGGCAGCCGTACCGGTTCACTGGCAAGGAGCTGGACAACCAGAACGGCCTGAACTGGTATGACTTCGGTGCCCGTTGGTTTGATGTTGCAGGTGTCCCGATGTGGACAAGTGTGGATCCGTTGGCGGAGAAGTACTACCCATTCAGTCCGTATATGTATTGTGCAGGAGATCCTGTTAATAAGTTTGATCCGGATGGAAAAGCTTTTAATTTGCTTGCTGGTGGAATCGGGGCCATTGCAGGCGCATGTATAAATGCATCCGTAGCTTATATGGAAGGTAAAGATTCAAAAGAGATATGGGGCGCTGCAGCAGAAGGTGCTATCGTAGGAGGAATGGCAGGATTAACTTTGGGCGCTTCCACTGCCATAACAACTTCTTCTGTTGCAATTGATGCATCAATAAGTGCCCTAAGTAGTGGTGTTGGTAATGCTGCAAATCAATTAATCTCCAAAGGTGATATTAATAGTAATGAAGTTGGAAATTCAGTGGTAGACGGAGCACTTTCGGGAGCAATGGGCTCAGTTGGCGGAACACTTGTCAATAAATGCGGAAAAATGGCAGAGGGCGCAATCGCAGCTAAAGCTGAAAACACAATAGCAAATGCTAGAAATTTCGCATATTCACAAGTTGAACAAACTGGAGCAAAAATGGGCGGTAAATATGCAAAGCAACAGGTAAACAAGGAAACAAATAGAATAATTGCAAATGCCAAATCGTCAGCATCTTCAGAAATCAAAACCACTCAAATAATTACAGCAGGAAAGAACTGGTCTGTACAGATGGGAGTTGGAAATATAACCAACAAAGTTTCTGGGTGTTTTAATTCAGCAAAAGAAAAAGTTAAATCAGTATTCCATATGATATTTTAGCTTATGTATATAATATATAGAAAAGATTATTATAAATTGTGCTTCTTTTGGGGGATTATATTGTGCTCTATCGTTTGTCCTACAGTATATTTCCTAATTGTTATAGAGAACCATTCATGGAGTTTCGCTTCATGCATGAGCCTATTTATTAGCATAGCATATACATTGTTTTTTGGAATACAATTTCTTAGAAAAAACTTAGATTTTGTTGTTTTAAGAATCGATGAAAACGGTCTGTTTTTATGTAGTAAAAAAAATGAAGGTACCTTTGTTTCATGGGAAAAGATTAAATATGTATTATTTGTAATAGATAATTATGGTTCAAAAATTGTAATTCGGCAGCCCAATAAGGATACACACTACCTTTTATTAACCGATTATTTCAATTGTTTTAGGCCTAAGAATGCGATTAATGCAGCATATAAATATGCCGATGACAAGAAAAAAATAAGAGAAGTAAAAGACAGTTTAGCATTAGATTATGAAGCAATTATGTGGAAAATCGCTAAGACTGAAGTAAAGCGTAGATAAATCTGGATCACGGGGTCGGTTCTGAAGTGACCCCAAAAAGTTGGACGGAAAAATAATGCTATGTTAATAGGTTAATAGCTTTTGCGAAAATCCAATCAAAGGGTTTGAATTTCTCGGGCAATAAATTAGGAAAGAGTTTGTTTTGATTATGCATTTGAACAGATTAAGAATATTTCAGAAACGGCTTCTGCTCCTTGTACTACTTTTACCTGCTGCCGGCTCCTTTGCCCAGAGCAACACGAAGAACTATGTGCAGACGAAGACGTTCCTTGATGCCGACGGCTCTTCGTTCCTCAGACATATCGTAAGCATTCGATAAACTACAGGTAGTAATACCTATATACTATAGCAATAGCAGCTACAATCACATTGGACTGTAGCTGCTATTATATTTTGTGGTACCTATATGTTGTACCTATATCATGTA
>Ga0310695_10012691_pt1 | contig 11731 bp, 7 predicted proteins | sample RumenRJG_04DNA_FD_203882 | JGI IMG/M metagenome (GOLD analysis project Ga0310695, IMG submission 203882) | Bovine rumen microbial communities from Lethbridge, Alberta, Canada - RJG_04 (v2) (version 2) | ecosystem: Host-associated > Mammals > Digestive system > Stomach > Rumen | place: Canada... | reverse complement strand
GTTAACAACCTTATAGTTAGGAGTTGCCTGCTGGTTGCAACCCCACTTTGCATCGAATGTGATAGTTGCATCCTTACCGCGCTTACCACTCTTGGTTGTGATCAAGATAACACCGTTACCACCACGAGCACCATAAAGTGATGTAGAAGCAGCGTCCTTCAGTACAGTCATTGACTCTACGTCGGCAGGGTTGATGTCGTTAAGTGAACCGTCATATGGAGCACCATCCAATACGAGCAGAGGGTCGCTATCAGCATTGATAGAGTTCACACCACGAATACGAATAGTTGGTGTGGTACCAGGCTGACCAGATGTGCTATAAATCTGGACACCAGCAGCCTTACCCTTAAGAGCATCAACTGCATTGGTAACCTGAACCTTACCAATTTCCTCTGATCCTACAACTGCTGCAGAACCTGTGAATGAAGATTTCTTCTGTGTACCATAAGCTACAACGATAACCTCATCCACCATCTTGGCATCTGTCTTCAAGAAGACACGCAAACCAGCCTTTGCTGTAACCACCTTGCTTTCGAAACCAAGGTATGAGATTTCAAGCTGCTTCTTTCCCTCGGGAAGTGAAACAGAGAAAACTCCGTTTACATCAGTCAACGCACCAGTCTGAGTTCCTACCACCTTAACAGCAGCACCGATGATGGGCTGACCGTCTTCCTGTGAGAGGACTGTACCAGTAACTTTCGTCTGAGCCAGAGCAGTTCCTACACAGAGGAAGAGACTGACAAAAAACAACGTTAGTCTTTTTTTCATAAATTTCTCTCTCTTTTTGTTAATTATAAATGTTAAAACTAAATATTTCTCTCACGCGTACATTATTAAATATGCACAACTTGTGGGCGGAGGTGTGACACTTTGCACACCTTTTGCCACTTTCAGGTTGCAAAAATAATGCTTATGTTCCTAAAAAACGAATAAAATTATAAAAAAAACACATTTTAGCTGCATTTTTTAACAAATTAACAAGTCGGATTGATACAAATCAACGCAAAAAAGAATGAAAGCAGAATAATTAATTAACTTACAGTTTGTCATCAAAACCACGCGATAAAGTAGAAATTGAAACCTGTATTTTCCTAGATTCTGCTTATAATCTCACGATTAGCTTCCTCAAGACGTTTGTCATTGATTTCTTTGATATACGTTAGAGTTGTTTGAGGATTAGTATGCCCCAAAGCCTTAGAAATAATGGGTAAACACACGTTTGAGCTGTAGGCTACACTAGCCCAAGTATGACGTGCAGTATACGAGGTAATCCTGAGATTTAAACCCGACTTCCTTGCCAGAGTTTTCAAACTTCGATTATATCTGTTTAGCATTATCAGATACTCATGATACGCAATTGATGGATCATTTGACTTTATCAGTGGGAAAACATAGTCTCTATCAGAACGATAACGATTGATAATCTCAAACATACAAGATTCGAGAGGAACTACTATGCGCTGACCAGTCTTGTGACGCTGATATATCAAATGGTTGCCACATATTTGCGAATGACGCAGAAAAGCTATATCAACGAATGGCATACCTAAAGCATAATAACTGAAAAGGAAAATATCACGTGTCAGGTTTAGAAAAGAGCTAGGTCTAAGTCTGGCCTGCTTTATACGGATGATATCCGGTTCGGATACTGCCCTTTTCTCGGTTTTAGATCTGCCAGTGTAGACTCCTTTAAAAACGCGAGTGTGATTCTCGCCATTAATTCTGTTAAGAAGCGATCGGAATGAGCGCATATAGCAAGAAACTGTATTAAGACATAAATTACGATTGCGTAGCCAACGTTCATACCCCTTAACAAATTGCTCGTTGACATCAGAAACGATTATATTCTCTTGCATATACAACTGTATAGATCGCAGGAACGTTTTGTAGTTCTCGATTGTCGAAGGACTCAATGACGACTTGAGACGCTCAACTTCCTGCTCAGCTAATTGTAAAAAACTGTCGGGTAGCAAGACTCCTTCATCTTTCTGGTTCTTGTTAATACCCCTGTTTACATAAAACTTAAACTCAAATTTGAAACTAATACTCATAAGGACCTCCTTTTGTTATTTAGGTTAGACTATAATAATAACCACAGAAACGTGAATAATTGCACACCTCCGCCCACAAGTTGTGCATATTTAATAATGTACGCGTGAGAGAAATATTTAGTTTTAACATTTATAATTAACAAAAAGAGAGAGAAATTTATGAAAAAAAGACTAACGTTGTTTTTTGTCAGTCTCTTCCTCTGTGTAGGAACTGCACTGGCTCAGACGAAAGTTACTGGTACAGTCCTCTCACAGGAAGACGGTCAGCCCATCATCGGTGCTGCTGTTAAGGTGGTAGGAACAAGTACTGGCATGTTGACTAATGTCAATGGTCAATTCACAGTTACCCTTCCTGCTGGTAAGGATCAGCTGGAGGTAACCTATCTTGGTTATGAGGGTAAGACAGTTAAAGCAAAGAACGGCATGCGTATCTTCCTGAAGGCTGATGCCAAGATGCTTGAGGATGTAATCGTAGTAGGTTATGGTACTCAGCATCGTGAGGCTAAGACTGGTTCTATCACCAGCATTAGCGCCGAGGATATTAAAGACATTCCTGCACTTTCAGTCGACAAGATGCTGGCTGGTAAGATGGCCGGTGTGCAGGTGACTCAGAATTCTGGTCAGCCTGGTTCTTCATCAAGTATCCGAATCCGTGGTATCAGTTCTATCAACGCAGGCAACAACCCGTTGTACGTTGTTGATGGTATTGCTATCCAGAGTGGTGATGACGCAAACATGACCAACACTAGTAACCCTATTGCTTTGATCAACCCTAATGACATTGAGTCAATTACGGTGCTTAAGGATGCTGCTGCAGCTTCTGTTTACGGTTCACGTGCAGCCAATGGTGTTATCCTGATTACTACAAAGAGTGGTAAGGAAGGTAAGAGCCAGTTTACAGTACGTGCCAAGTACGGAATCTCTCAGCTGGCCAACGACAACAACTATGGCGTAATGAGCGGCCAGGAGCTTTTGGAGTTCCAGCGTGATGCTATCAAGAATGCTGGCAGAAATCCTGATGATCCTACTGGCGGTTCTGTTTATTATCGTCCTTACGAGTTGCTTACTCGTCAGCAGACCAACTGGATGGATCACTTCACTCGTACTGGTAAGCAGCAGGAGTATGAGATCAACATGTCGGGTGGTACAGCCAAGACTAAGTACTACAACTCACTGTCATTCAACAAGACCGAGGGTATTTACTATGGTATTGACTTTAGCCGTATCCAGGCACGTGTAAACGTTGACCACGAGATTAACAAGAATTTGAAGACTGGTACTCGTATTAACGTAGGTTACACAAAGAGCCAGGACGTTCCAATGCAGTCTCTGTATTATGCCAACCCTGCATTTGCTGGTCTTACCATTCTTCCTTGGTCAAAGGCTTATAATGAAGACGGCACTCACTACACCATGATTCCAGAGAACTCTAACACCAACCCACGTGCAACTGCTGAATATGACGATCAGTGGGCTAAGCGTTACAGTTTTAATGGAAGTCTTTATTTGGAGTGGAAACCTATCAAGCAGATTACTGTTAAGACTACAAATGCTGCCGAGATGAGTTTTATCGAGGATCGCCGCTACTGGTCTAACGAGGCTCACAACTCAGCATCAGGTTATCCTGTACTGCAGGCTGAGCAGACTCAGTACCGCACACTGACCACTTCGAACACCATTACTTATCAGGATCAGTTCGACAAGCACAGTGTTCGTGCTCTGGCGGGCCAAGAGGCTTCTCATTCTAACTACTGGCTGTACTATGAGTATGCCAAGAGTCTGAATCCTAAGATTCCTTATCTGCCTTCTGGTAGCTCTGACTCTATGGAGAACGATTATTCGACATCTACCGAGACAATGTTGTCATACTTCGGTATCCTCGACTATAACTATGATTCTCGTTACTATCTGCAGGCATCTATTCGTGAGGATGGTAGCTCTCTGTTCGGACAGGACAACCAGTGGGGTCTCTTCTGGTCAGTAGGTCTGTCGTGGAACGCTCATAACGAGAAGTTTATGAAAGATCTTACTTGGCTGAATGTAGCTAAGTTGCGCGTAAGCTATGGTGTGAATGGTAACAATAATATTGCTGCTTATCAGCAGTTTGGTACTTACACATCTTCTTCATACAATGGTCTGACCGGTCTTCGTCCTTCGACCCCAGCCAACACCAAGTTGTCTTGGGAGAAGAACTACTCTTGGAACGTTGGTATCGACTTCCGCTTCTTGAAGCGCTTCTCTGGTAGCATCGACTTCTATACCCGTAAGACAACCGACATGTTGCTTTCAAAGGCTCAGTCAAGTACTTCTGGTTTCAACTCAGCTCTGACAAACATCGGCTCGATGAGAAACACCGGTATCGAGTTCCAGTTTGATGCAAATATCATTGACAAGACTGACTGGAAGTGGGATTTAGGCTTCAACATCTCTCATAACAAGTCGAAGATTCTAGAGCTTGCCGGCGACGATGAAATGACATACTCCGACGACTCACGTCTACGTCACTTCGTTGGCGAAAGACTTTTCACCTTCTATCTCAAGGACTATTATGGCGTAAACCCAGTAAATGGTGAAGCTCTCTGGCGTACTGAGGATGGCGAACTGACTAACGACTATAATGCAGCAGCATATATCAAGGCTGGTAGCCCAGAGCCAACATTCACTGGAGGTATCAATACCACAGTTAGTTGGAAGGATTTGTCGCTGAGCGTAGTTGGTGAGTTCAAGGGAGGCAACAAAGTGCTGATCGTTGAAAACCGCTATCTGCAGGCTGATGGTAACCAGATGTCTATGAATCAGGCCAAGAGCGCTCTGAACTACTGGAAGCAGCCTGGCGACACTGGTTGCGCTCCAAAGCCAATTGCAGGTAATGCTACCAACTCATATCAGTTTGCTTCTACACGTTGGCTTGAGAAGGGTGACTACTTCCGTATCAAGGACGTTACTCTTTCCTACAACTTGCCTAAGACACTGGTTAGCAAAGCAGGCGTAAGTGCCACACGTGTTTATGCCAGTGGTTTGAACTTATATACCTTCCACGATGTAAACTTCTGGGATCCTGAGCGCGGCGTAACAGGTATGGGTACTGGTATCTATCCAGTTACTAAGTCATTCGTACTCGGTCTGGAGGTTACATTCTAATCTGGATCTTATAGATGTTAATTAATAAAAGATTAGGAAATAAAATTATGAAAAAGAATATTAAGAATATAACATTGGGAGTAGCACTGTTTGCTGCAGTAGGTTCATTCTGCTCTTGCGAGGGTTTCTTGGACGAAGAGCCTGTACTGAAGCAGAGTAACGAGCTTACATTCTCTTCATACGAAGGGTTGAACTCAGCTGGTGCAGCTCTTTATTCGATGATGCAGAGCGCATCATGGTACGACGGTCAGTTCATCCTTCAGTCAGAGCTCCGCGCTGGCAATGCCAAGAACCCAGTTTCACTTCCTGGTTCTGGTCGCTATCGTGGCGATACTCAGTGGAATTACACTGCAAACAGCACAAGTTCGCTGTGGACTTATGCTTACTACACCATTTCGTGGGCTAACAACATTCTTAATAACCTTGACGGCAAATCAGAGACAGGTGTTACTCAGCAGGATTGGGATAACCTGAAAGCAGAGGCCCTGTTTATGAGAGCTCTTTGCCATTTCGACTTGGTTATTACCTATGCACAGCCTTATACATCTCAGCCAAACAGTCTGGGTGTTCCCGTAGTGCTGGTTACTGAAAACGGACTTCCCGCTCGTAACACCGTTGCTGAGGTATATGATCAGGTAGTAAGCGACCTGAAGGAGGCTGAAGGCCTGATTAGTGACAACTTCACTCGTGCTGACGCAAGTGATGCTGCAGCCATGGTTTCTAAGTCAGCCATCCAGGGCCTGCTCTCGCGCGTATACCTTTATATGGGTCAGTGGCAGAACGCTGCCGACTACGCCACAAAGGTTATCAACAGCGGCAAGTATTCGCTCTATAGCGGTCAGGACTACCTCGACATGTGGTCGGCTCAGGTTGCTGCCAAGGGCGGAGAAATCATTTTCGAGGTATTCGGCTCACAGAAGAACGAGTACTGGGACGAGTCAGGTTGGACTCACCTGCCTTATATCACAGGTATGGGCGAGGAAGGTTCTGAGGATATCTGCGCAACTAGTGACCTTGTAAATATGTACGAAGCTGGCGATATTCGCCTTCAGCTCTTCTACAAGAACGAGAACGACAATATGATTAAGAAGTACTATGGTAAGGAGGGTGGTATTCCACGCCAGGTAAACGTACCCGTCATTCGTTTCGCCGAGATGTACCTGAATCGTGCCGAGGCTATCGCAAATGGTGCTTCTATCAGTGGTGCTTCTGCTCGTGGCGATCTTGAGACTATTGCTGCTAAGCGTGGTGCTACAGTACCTGCAACATTCAGCGTATTCGATGAGCGTCGTAAGGAGTTGATGTTCGAGGGCCATATCGTTTACGACTATGCCCGCACAGGTACCTCTCTGGTTCGTACAGATTTCGATGGTGTTAACAATAAGGACGTTCCTTTCCCCAACTATCGCTGGGCAATGCCTATTCCAAAGCGCGAGATGGACGCAAACCCCAATATGGTACAGAACGAGGGTTATTAATTTATAGTAATGTATAAAAAGCAATTGAGATTATGAAAATCAAGAAATTATCATACGTACTGTTGGCTGCAGCAACTTTCGTGCTTGCATCTTGCAACATCAACGAATATCCTAAGTTCGACGATGCTGATGCTTTCGTAGCCATTCAGCAGACCTCTGCCTCTATTGCAGAGAATAATCCTGCAGGCAAATTGCAGATTCCTGTGATGCTGACCTCATTGTCTGGACTTCAGGGATCCGTGGATTTCGAGATTACGCCTGCAGAGGAAAATGGTGCACAGGAGGGAGTGAACTTCACCGTCGAAGGCAGCTCTAAGACTCTTACTTTCACCAAAGAAAATCCTACTCAGTATATTGTACTGAACATTATTGATAACGACACATTCGGTGGTGACGTTAAGTTGACGATTAAACTGACCAATCCTCAGGGCGTAAACCTTGGTGCTACCAAGACTTGCAATGTAACCATCGAGGACGATGAGCACCCACTGTCATTTATCCTGGGATCATTTACTGCTGTAGGTAAGGACTACTTCAGCGGCGGTGCTGATGAGGAGTGGGTAGCCACATTCGAGAAGGATGCATCTGACCTTAACAAGGTATGGATTTACAACATCGCTTCTGGCGGATGCTCTGCATCAAGTCCTGTTTATGGTGTTGTAAACAGCGAAAAGACAGAAATCCACATTCCTGTAGACCAGACAACCGGAGCCAACTCTTCATACGATATCAAACTCGAAGGTTGGTATGGTGCCAGCCAAGGTGAGGAGGATATTCCTACAGGAGGCTATATCACTGGTAAGATCAGCGAAGACGGTACAATTACTATCGAAGACTGGTATGGCGCTCATGCATACAATGCTGGAACAACTACCAGCGCAGGTTGGTATGCAATAGAACAAGGTGCCGTATTTAAGAAAAATTAAACGTTAAAAACAAAACATTATGAAGAAATTAGTATATAGTTTAGCACTCGTTGTAATGGGTCTGGCCAGTTGTACAAGTTGGGACGACGCCATCACCGAGAACTATGGAGACGGACCAACGATCTCTGTGGATGTTCAGGCCGTTGCGCCTACCGACTCTGCCTTCACCTTCACACTGACACCTGCAGCAGGTACTACCTACTATGCATTTGTCATTGATGCTAACGACGAGGCAGAAGAACTTGACAACTACACCCTTTTGAAGGGTGGATACGGCAACACTGTGCTGAATACAAGCAATAATGCAACCTTTACAGCTACAGTAAAGACTGCTGCACCAAACACCACTTACCAGATATATGCTGTAGCCAGCAACGATAAGGGTATAGCAGGCAAGGTGGTTGTAGCCAGCATTAAGACTACCGATTCTTACAAGCCAAGTCCTGTCAACTTCAAGGCTGATGCAGCAAACAAGACGGTTGCCGTTAGCTTTAAGGAGGCTGTCGCTCGTGGCGAGGGTAAGGTTACTGCCAAGTATTATAAGGAGTGGGATATTACAAACCCAGTTGACATTGCTGAGGAGGAAATCTCTGTTGCAATCGCAAATAATGTTGTAACCGTGGCTACTCCTACCGCTCCTGCTGGTGCTTATGTAACTGTATCTTATGAGGCAGGTGCTTTCGTTGATGCAGTAGGCAATCCATGTAATGCACTGAACAGCGAGCTGGACATGACTACCGGAAAGTTCAAAAACATCAACTTCCACGTTCCAACTGCAGCCTTTGCTGTGACAGATGCCAATATCACTTCTCCAAAGGATGGCGAACTTGTTGCAGACTGGAAGACCTTCGAGGGCGTATTAACTTTCGAAGAGAATATCTATCGCAACGATGCTAAGGTTGAGGATGGTGATGTAAGCGTTACGTATAAGGGCAATAAGAAGAATGCTGTATACAAGCTTTCTGCAGATGAATGGAATGTTGACGGTAATAAGTTGATTTTCACTCTGCCTGAAGCAGCTAATGCTGGTGACATAATCACAGTATCACTGGTTGAGGGTGCTATTACCGATGTACTTGGCAATCCAAATGCAGCCTTCACAAGCAAGACCTCTTGGAAGTATTTCGCTATGACAGCTGATATGGCCGTAGGTACATTCGATATAAACTATGTATCTTATTGGAGTGAGGATGGTTCTGCTGAATCTTTAGGCAAGATTACTATTACTGCCAATGAAGGAAAAGAGAATGGCTTGTTCATTTCTGGCCTTTTCATAGAGGGTTCTAAGATTGAAGGTTCATACGACCTCAATGCTGGTAAGATCTATATTCCAGATGGTCAAGTGTTAGGTGAATACAAGAATAGCAAGGGTATTGTATATAATATAGTTTTCGCTACAGCAGATGATACTGCAGCTGCTGCATTTACTGTAAATCCTGACGGTTCAATGACTGCAGATGGTATGTGGGGACTCTATGCATATGATGAGGCATTCGAAAACGAAGTAGGTTGGCTTGAGGTGGCTAAGACATCTGTACTAGTGCCTGCATCTGGTGATGAGCCTGCCGCCAGCAGAGGTGCTAAGAAGAGTACTTCTAAAAAGGTGTCACTCAGAAAGTCTGCCCGCAGTCTTAAGAAGCTCGCAAATAAGTAATTATACTGAATAATAATCCTCTTTTTCTCCGTCATTGTTTATGGAGAGAAAGGGGATTTTTATGCATTTTATAATGATAATGTTTATGAAAGAAAAATTTTTGCTCACTTTAGCACTAACATTTGCAATTGCGAACATTTCGGCTAAACAGGTAAGCAAGGATCAAGCCATTAGTATGGCAAAAATTGTTATGGCTGAGCGTGCTGCTGAGGTTGACTGCAATCAAGCCACCGCAGTTCCTGTTGCCTATGAAGGCGTTACTGCTTACTATGTAGTGAACTTTGCAAAAGGCGGATGGGCAATTATCTCTGCCGACGATCTGTCGAAGCCGCTGATAGGCTATTCTCCTACAGGTGCATACCAGTTTGATAATCAGTCGGAAAACCAAAAGGGCATGATGGAGGTGTATAGCCAGCAGGTAGTCAGAAATTCCAAGCTGAAAGGATTAACGAGGCATGAAGAGTGGGATTCTCCCAGCCGCGTTACAAGGTCTGACGTTACTCGTGCAAGCGATAAGGTATCTCCACTAATTAAGGTTACATGGAATCAATCAGGCAACTATAAAAAGTATTGCCCCCAGGATTCTAAAGGTCAAGCAGTAGTTGGTTGTGTAGCCGTGGGTATGGCTCAAGCTATGAGCGTGGCTCAGTATCCTGCAAGGCCAAACGGAAGCCATAGCTATAACAGTGAGAACTACGGTTCGATATTCATAGACTACGACAAAGAACCTGATTATAACTGGACAGCAATCCTTACGGGAGCAAATGGAAAGGATGATGTGGCCCGATTCTTGTATCATTGTGGTGTAGCCGTAAATATGGAATATGGAGTTGATGGATCAGGTACACAGACCTCATATATTCCTGGTGCATTGAAACGAAACTTTGGTTATCCTCAGAGTGTGACTTACTACACCCGAAGCAATTATTCTGGTGATTGGAAGGATTTGATTCTTACCGAGCTAAAGGAAGGAAGAGCCGTGGCCTATAGCGGGCACGACCCCGTAAAGAACTATGGTCACTGCTTTAATCTGGACGGTTATGACGGAGCTTTCTTCCATGTGAACTGGGGCTGGGGTGGCTCTAACGACGGATATTTCGGTCTTGATGGTCTGCGCGACAATACAATGGACATGGACTACACCGATGGACAAGGTGTTGTTGTGGGCATACGTGCCCCATCAGAATTACCCAGTAATATCGTCCTGTCGAATAATTCTATCGCTTCAATGCAACCCGTCGGAACGGTTGTAGGCAGTATCAGTGTAGAAAGCGAAGCCACCAATCCTACCTACACTTTTGATGTAAAGGGTGAATACAGTGTCATCCTGCATACCAATCTGGCTGCGCCGTTTAAGGTGGAAAACGGAGAACTTGTTACCACCGAGGTTTTAAGCTACGATGACTATCCTGAGGGCATCAATATAGAGATAACAGCCACTAATAATGAGAATAAAGGTTCTGTTACACGTCACTTTACTATCATTGTAACTTCGTCGAGTGGAATCAGCGAGATAGCACCATACCAAAATCAGGTTATTAGCGAAGTTTATTATAATCCGTCGGGAGTTCGCATTGCAGCTCCGCAAAGAGGACTTAATATCATCAAGCAGCGGAAGGCAGACGGAACCACAAGAAGTAAAAAGGTGTTTATTCCATAAAACATTAGGATTATGAAAAGACTTTTTTCGATATCAATTATAGCCTTCTGTGCTCTAACCGCAATGGCACAGAGTTTCGAGCCCAATACTAAGTGGCCCTATCTATACAAGGATTTCACTCAAGGTACCATTTATTTTGAAGGAAATCAAAAGAGTTCTTTACAGCTGAACATACACTTATGGGGGAATGTTCTGCACTATGTAGCTGCAGATGGACGTATCTTTGAGAGTAAAGACAGTAAAGTTATGAGGGTGGAAATTGACAAAGATGCTTACATCTTCTCAGATCACAAATTGGTTGAGATCAAGGCTACCAATGGCAATAACCTGTTGGTGAAGTTGACTAAAGCAGATTTCGATGCTCTCAACTCTGGAGGAGGCGCCTATGGTTCCAGTCTTAACTCGTCGGCAGTTAAGGAATTGTCGTCGTTGGATCTTGGTGGTCTCAATCAACCAGAGCTTGGGAAGATGCTCCAAGAGAAGAACGATGGAAGTATCATTCCTCTTTCGTATGTCTATTATTTCATAATCAACGGACAACAGATAGAGGCATCCAAAAAGAGCGTCGATAAATATATCGGAAAAGCTAAAACAGAAGACTTTGCCAAGTTCCTAAAAGACAAAAAAATAAAATGGAAAAAAGAAGATAGCCTAAAGGAAGTGCTGAGTTTTCTGTCTGAATAAATAAAACTGATTCGGGTGCCCAGTAATGAGCACCCGATTATTGTGTTACCGATTTTGATTTAACCACGTTATTTTGTAGATTTCTTAAAAAAAACTTGCAAGTTACAAAAACTTGTCGTAATTTTGCCGCAGAAAAC
>Ga0310695_10012690_pt1 | contig 11731 bp, 10 predicted proteins | sample RumenRJG_04DNA_FD_203882 | JGI IMG/M metagenome (GOLD analysis project Ga0310695, IMG submission 203882) | Bovine rumen microbial communities from Lethbridge, Alberta, Canada - RJG_04 (v2) (version 2) | ecosystem: Host-associated > Mammals > Digestive system > Stomach > Rumen | place: Canada... | reverse complement strand
ACTTTGACTGAAGAACTTTTTATGTTCCAGATCTGTAGTAAAGTAGACATCCGGCTGATCAAAGCATTCTGCAAAGGCATCAGCCACTCTTTTTGACTGCCCTTAATGACTAAGAAGAAATGGAAGTCCATTGTTTTGCTCAAATCAGCATGTCTCATTGCTGATGGAAAGTCCTGCATCTCAGCATCCACGAAGCGGTTCAAACGCAATGCATTGATGAGAAGCAGCGTATCTTCTAACTTGTTAGCTATGTCACCGATATAGGTTTCAAAGTTCAGAGTGTTATCAGGACGTGGTGATGACGACTTTGCTTCAATAATATTTATCAAATGATCAGAGTACAGTTCAGCAAATTCAGCGACTTTAACTCCGAACATACTCTTTGCAGGTCGCACCTTCTCTACTCGAAAAAGTTTATCAGAGTCGACAATGAATCTCATACCAGACTCCTCAACAAGAGACCTGCTCATAGATTTATCTCCTCTTCATATAGTTTGACGCTTTCATCAATGATGTCGTTCTTTGGCATTACCTTGGCAAGATCACCATTTGTCACCTCATGTCCATCAAAAGAGAACACGGGGATAGAGCAATGGTTTTTCTGCGCTATGATATATAGCTTCTTAATAACAAAATAGGAATGAGTAGCTATAAAAAACTGAATGCCGAGCTCTGACAGCATATAAATAATCTCCATGAAGCGCGAGATCAAAGCAGGATGCAATGCCGACTCCGGCTCATCGATGAAGATTACAGAATTTCTCGTCAGGTAGTGGTTACCTAACAGCACATCAATAATAGACAATTTCTTTATTCCTTCCGACGTGACAGAAACAGAATGTATTTGATTTTGCTCATCATGAAACACCCATTCCTGCCGTCCCTCATCAAATTCTATCTTTCCATGCAAAGCCTTTCCAAGAATGTTTCTTGCATCAGAGAACGTCTTCAAATTGCGTCCACGCGTAGTAGGCGATAACGCCTTTGCCAAATCCACATAAGTATCATCAAATCCAAAATCTCTGTCAACAGCATTCGATTTTAAAATCAATTCTCTTAATGATAAGATTTCCTTTGCAGGAATGAAGATGCTGTTGTCTGACCGTAGCGAGAAAGAATTCTCTATATTCGGTATTGATTTCTCCGTAGACGGACCAAAAGAATAGGACAAAGTTTCATGTTCTGTCGATTCTATCCTCACAGAAAGTTTTCTCTCACCCTTGCTTACGATATTGCCAATGGTCCAGGGTTGAAATGTCCAATGAAGTTTGTCTGTCAGAAGTTCATTCAAACTTCTAAGTTCTTTGCCCCTTTTATATTGCTCTACTGCACGTATGGATGAATATAGACACTTTAATAGGAAGGTCTTTCCGCATCCATTAGGTCCTATGGCCAAATTGATTGTACCTACTTGGCCACACTCAAAATGCTTGATAGGACCAACATTGTTTAGTGTCACTTTTGAGAAAAACATAGCTTTCTATTTTTTATTGCGAAGAGCAGAGCGTTAACCCCAGCCTATTCCCAAGAGGCAACCTGTCACTTCTCATTTTTTAACGTCAACCATCAGCAATTAACCATAAATGATCCATTAATTAATTCACAAGAAATTTATGGTAATTAATGGGCATTCATGTTAAAGTCATGATAACGTATCGCACAACTCTACCTCCTTCCTCACATCAGCATGTGCGGAAGGGATGGTCAGAAAAATAGATTCTCCACATCAGAGAGACTGGTACCGATCGCTAATCACTCAAAGACATTTGGTAGACGACTCTCGCAGAGCTGTGCTATGTTTCGTAAGGCTGCTAACGCAATTTGATTGCAAATTTACAACTTTTTTGGCAATTCTATCGTAATTTCACTTCTATTTCGAAGAAGCATAACTATTTTTCCGACCAGAAGCTCCACTTAGAACTTCAATCTCTTCTGAACAAATCCCTGGTATATACTTTGTTTTTTACATCGTCCAGACAGGCATCATAGCGGTTGGCAATGATAGCCTGACTTTGAGATTTAAAGACAGAGAGATCATTCACGACGCGACTTCCAAAGAAGGTGCTACCATCTTCAAGCGTGGGCTCGTAGATGACGATCTGCGCGCCCTTGGCCTTGATACGCTTCATCACACCCTGTATACTGCTCTGCCGGAAGTTGTCGCTATTGCTCTTCATCGTCAGTCGATACACGCCGATGACACACTGCTTCTCCTCGGCGGGATTATAGTCGCCATGACCATAGTAGTCGTAATATCCTGCCTTGCGGAGCACCTGGTCGGCAATGAAGTCCTTGCGAGTGCGGTTGCTCTCCACGATAGCCTGGATAAGGTTCTCGGGAACATCTTTGTAGTTAGCAAGAAGTTGTTTGGTGTCCTTTGGCAGACAATAACCACCGTAGCCGAACGACGGGTTGTTGTAGAAGTCTCCGATGCGTGGATCGAGACTTACGCCCTTGATGATATTACCCGTATTGAGCCCCTTCACTTCGGCATAAGTGTCCAGTTCATTGAAGTAACTGACGCGCAAAGCGAGATAGGTATTGGCGAAGAGTTTCACGGCCTCTGCCTCCGTCAATCCCATAAACAGGGTTGGAATATCCTGCTTGACAGCACCCTCCTGCAATAAAGCCGCAAAGGTATGAGCAGCCTCATCAAGCCGGTGGTCTCCCTCGGGGCGTCCTACGATGATACGACTGGGATAGAGGTTGTCGTATAGTGCCTTGCTCTCACGAAGAAATTCCGGTGCAAAAATGATGTTATCATTATGGTATTTCTCACGTACACTCACCGTATATCCAACCGGAATGGTAGACTTGATGACGATGATAGCTTTTGGATTCACCTCCATCACCAACTCTATCACCTCTTCGACGTGTCTTGTATCGAAATAATTCTTGACGGGATCATAGTTGGTAGGCGTTGCGACGACGACGAAGTCCGCATCTTTATAAGCCTTGGCACCGTCAAGGGTAGCCATCAGCCGAAGAGGTTTCTCTGAAAGGTACTTCTCTATATATTCATCCTTGATCGGTGACTTTCTGCTGTTGATGAGATCCACCTTCTCCTTGACGACATCAACAGCCGTCACCCGATGGTGCTGGCTGAGCAGTGTGGCGATGCTCAGTCCCACGTAGCCAGTGCCGGCTACCGCTATTTTAATTTCTTTGTAGTTCATCAATATCTTAGTTGTACTCATCCTCTTCGGACGAAAAGCTTACGCCCTTCTTCTGACGGGATGATTTTTTATTCATGTAATTTAAAGAAGATGCCGTTTGGGACGAATATCTGTTCTCTCGAATAGGGAATTCGAAACATCATTGTGAAGTTCACATCTGAGCCATGATAGGACGTAGGTGATTGATGATAATTTTAGACAAAGACTATTAGTTAATGAGGCACGGTGGAACGACTCCATTATAGAACCTCAAAATTTAAAAGATACAACTATTATGATGTTAAAGCGTTTGTTCAGGAGCAAGAAAACGGTAAGTAATCTGTGCAAGCTGTTAAATACCGCATATCCCTATGTGTGTCTATTATCATTTTTCGTATTACTCATATTTTGGGGCTTCGAGGCTGTTCGATGCTTTATCTTATTATTATTAATTATTGCTGTCCGGTAAAACCCAGACTCCGTGATTTTAGCTCTCGGAACCCCAGTAAATACGGGACATGATCCTTATTTCTGAAAAGTAACCCCTATAGCTCAATTCAAGAGGCTTCATTGTCTGTGTATCAGGTTGTATCTGCTTACGCCTGTCTCGTTGCTCATCCCTCCCTGCTGATGAGAAATCAGCCTCGGGAGGTCCGCTGCCCTCAGCGGACAACATGGAATAATGAGCTTCTACGGTTCACTAAGGGTTGCTACATATAATGTCGAATGTCGTTTGTCCGCTGAGGGCAGCGGACCTCCCGGGAAGTGGACCTCACGGACAGCTGAGCCTTAGCGGCCTTTCCGTCTTTTGCGAGAGGAAACTCTCAACTCGCGCAAACCCCTTCTTTATGTTTTCTTGCTAAGCCGCAAGGGGCGCAAAGGGGCAACGATATCTATTAGAGTATATTAATTCGTCCGCTCACTACAAGTTTGAAGCCCAAAGAACATCTAAACTGTTCTTCCTTCTCCCTATAGGAAGCAGGGAAAGGATGCCGTCTGTTGCTTGCGTATGCCAATCGATGTTTGAATGCAACATCAACATGGCTGCCATTGAATATTCTGATGGTAGATTCCAACTGACTGACAGCCTTGGTGACCCATTGCTTCCTGACATCCTTCAGCTCTATGAAATATACATCTTGAAGGCCATCCGTCAATATCATTGCATCACAAACGGACACCTTGTTTTGAGTTTGAGGTTCCACTACTGTGATATTATTATCAACGGGAATAAAGTTGTATGACGCATGTCGCGGATTTACAACTGCCACCTCATTGAGACGGTCTTCATAAAGGATTACAGCAGGTTGCGTTCCCTCCCCATCCTTGATGTACACCATCTCATTTCCTCTAACTGTTGGGTATATTCTGTTTTCAAGTGTCAGAAAGTCTACCTGTCCTAACTGGTATGTTGGCATTCTTCTTCAATATCCAATAGCTCGTTGTACAAATCATTGCAATTCTCCAGAGCAATGTTCAACAGGTTCTCGTCAGAAGGCATACCACCATACTTAGACAGTTCCTTAACATGCCCTGTGCTCTGTATTTCATAAACATTCACGTCTTCACCTGAAACAAAAGCCGACTGAGGCACAATGTGCGACAACTGCTCCACGGTGTCCGGGAACTCAGCAGCGATGTTGTTAGCCTTAATGGCCAACGACAGGTAGTTGAGCAGATAAGGGCTATGTGTAGTCACGATAAGCAAATTGCCATCAGATTTATTCTTATCTGTAAGTAACGCCTGTAAGACACTCTTCTGCGAGAGAGGATAGAGATTCTGTTCCGGTTCCTCGACGATATTAAAAAAGCAATCCAGCGCATATCGCTTGTTGATGCTTTCTATCATTGCCGCCTTGACTGCTTCCTGTAGATTATCCGAATCCATAATTTTAGAAATCTCCCTGCTCAACCGCTCCCTTTCTTCTGCACTTTGAGGCTCCCCTACCTGCCTACGCACCAGATCGGACAGATAATCAGAGACAAGAACAAGAGGAGCCATCGATTGATAACCACTGGCCGAATTTTCTGCTCTCACACGATAGCCATCACCCATAATCCAAGTTACCTTGTTCAGCCGGTCATATTGTAGGTAAACATCGCTCACTGGTAGCGCCACCTTGCCCTTCAAACTTTTTAGAGCCTTCAGGTATTCGCTTTGCATTGTCTGCAAGTTAGATGGCAGTCTCCTCACCTTCTCAGCCTGTTCAATGGCAACCATCATATTGCGCTCTGCCGGTACATACATGATCTTGGGCATTTTGTAACCCTCATGGTTCCTATGTTGAATAGTCAGGTGCTTGTTTTCATAAACGAACACATAATCATCGCTTTCGTACTTCAAATAAGTATCGTCCTTAAAGAAATCTGTGATACCATGATAACCACAGAGATTGTTACGAAAATGATTATAGCTCGTGACATACTTTTCTGTAGTTTCGTGCTTCATGATAGATTTCTCAAGCCATAGGCAGGTAGATATCAACTTGGCGCAAGTACTTTTTCCGCTGCCTTGCTGACCGCAGAATATAGTAACCGGCGATATGACCATTCTCCCGGTATTCTTTATAGGTCCTATGTTGCGTATCTCTATTGTCCTCATTATCTATGAAAGATTCTAACTTCTTCTATTTTGGCAATAACCAAATTTCGGGATTCTATCTATCAGCACGCTAACAGATTCGTATTACTGAAAAATATCACCATAGTGTATCCAAGAGAGTTCGTCGTAGGTGCTTCCGGTTATATCTGTTAACGCATGTGTCGTAGCTAATCCGTCCCTCTTATTCCGGTTCATGAGTTGTAGCTCGGAAGATCCGCTGCCCGGGAGGTCCGCTGCCCTCAGCGGACAACTTGTGATAGAGAGCTTCTACAGTTCACTGAGGGTTGCTGTTATCGTTTGTCCGCTGAGGGCAACGGACCTCCCGGGAAGCGGACCTCCCGGACAGCTGAACCTTGGCGGCCTTTGCGCCTTTGCGAGAGGAAACTCTCAACTCGCGCAAGTCGCCTCTTTGTCTTCTCTCGCCAAGCCGCAAAGGACGCAAAATTTGCTACATTTCTATTTCGTTATAGAGTTTAGGATAAACTCCTTGAGAGGCAGCAGATATTCCGCGTCCAGATTCCAATATTCCTTATTAGTGAATTGCCAGTCGCCACCGCCAAGGTTTCTCCTCACTTTATTAGGCAAGCTCTTCATGGAACTGATATAAGTGAATATCTTCCCTTTCAGATTTGGATGTATGTAGTCGTCACCTAAACATGATTCATAATCACTGAAGCAATCAAAAAAACGCCTATGATTCTCTTTTCGGGCTATATGCATCAGCAAATCCTCAAACATACCATCATCATGATTGTTTGGGAACAGAAATAAGTCGGCAGTAATATTGAGTTCTTTCATCTTTGCCAAAAGTTCTAACTTCCTTCTTCCAAATCCGCCTCCATTAGTAGAACTATCGGCATCGAAGACGACAAGATTCCTTATTCCGGTATAGTATTGTCTAGGAACTTGTTCACTGCCCGCTGAAGGTTATCTTTTCCATCCACACATTCTATCTTATACTCCAAGGGATCGACACCTAAGAATTTGCCCACGAAATCATCTACAAAACGATATTCCGGTGTCGTTTTCTTTCCAGTCTCCAAGAATATGTCTATCATCGCAGTTCCATCTCCTGTTTAATCATATATTCAAACTGCTCATAGTCGCTGCGTAATGCTTTCAGCTCACCATCACCATTTCTCCTTAGCGTATATATATTGCTTTGCTTTTGGAATGCATTTTCCTCATGGGCAAGGACAGCATCCAAAGAGCGAAGAGAATCTATATTATGAGTAGAGATAAAAAGCTGCACCTGAAACTTCTTCGACATATGAATAATTGTCCGCCACAATGTTGGCATGGATTTATAATGAAGTCCGTTGTCCACTTCGTCAATCAAGGCTACACCACCCCTAAGCTGATACATAAAGATGGCAATTGAAAATAGCTTCCTGATTCCATCGCCCAGCAATTGAATCGGGATGAGCTTCCTTAATCCAATGTCTGCCATAATTTGCTGGCCGACAAGTGTCAAAGTCAGCAGACGAGGCTCTATTTCACGTAGTGAACAGACAAGTTCGTCTATCTCCTTGTTCTCCACAATATCTTTAAAAGAGTCGAGATAATCGTTGATATTGCTGCTCGGGGGCATAAATCCACAATTGAAGCTATCCTTATATTCTCCATCTTGCTTATTTACTCCGACACGTGCCTTTCCATCGCCAATAGGCTCTATGACAAACCGGAATCTCTTCTTACCTTCAGTATTGTCTATTGTCAATGTATTGGACAATCCGTACACTTTATCATATTTATGATTGGTAAGGGATAAATCAGAAAAATCAGTCTTATCCAACTCTTGAGATATATAATCTATCGTAAGTCTTCTTTTCTCTTGGTCATCAAAGAAGCCCTCAAAGACAATAGGGACTGAAGTGTCAAGGTCATAAAAATTCAGAGGTAAAGCACTGGCATCCATCCTATAATAATGCCGCACCCTGTTGATCTGCATGTTGTTAACAGGATGAGAGGGGTCACAAAAGAGATATAGAGCCTCTAAAACTGAAGACTTTCCACAGTTGTTGTATCCCAAGAACACATTCAACTGCTTGATGCCGTCAATAGTAAGGTGTCTGATACCCCTGAAATGCGATATATCGAATTTTGTTATCATTTGATTGCAAAGATTCAATTAAGTAAAGTCTTAATTACGCGTCCTATTGCTGTTTCCAAAAGGCTATCCAATAGGCTTCTTTGTATGTGTTTCGGATTGTATCTGCTAACCTATGGTGCACTGCTCATTCACTCTTTTCTCCTGGCCAACGAGTTCTATATAAGTCAAGTAGCTCGGGAGATCCGCCCCCACGATTGTACTTTTATTGCATTCCGGTGTCGATCATTGGCTGTATCTCAGATTATAACATTCATACTGTCTTTGCCAATATCAAGGTTTTGGACTGTTTGGAAGTCAAGTCCCCTACTACCAGCCACAGGATGGTCATCGCGCTTTGTCGGTCGCTGGGGATAGCTGCACCAATAGATAATACCAATACTGAATGTTACGACACTCCCACTCTCCAAGCGGATAAAGTTAGAAGTGTGTCATCATTCCTTTGAACAACATACTCTGATGCTCTTTAAAGCCCTTGAGTATGTCATAGCGTTGTTTCAGTTGCTTGAATTCTGGAGAGTCCTCCAAACCCAGCTTCTTCAACTCAAGCATCCGAGTAAGGATATTTTCAATCTCACTCAATGCTGCAAACATTTGGCTTCCTGCTTCTTCCTGCTTCTGGAGTTGTTGAATACGCCCTTGAAGGTTATTTCGTTCTCTTTCTATTTCTTTCTGCTGCTGCGACCTGCGTGTCATGAAATAATAAATTGATTAATGAGTATAACTTCCGTGGCCATTGGTCTCCCTTTAAGTTCCATCTCCGATTTGCGTTAAAGCCCGTATAGCGTATCGCACAGCTCTACCTCCTTCCTCACAGCTGTGTGTGCGGAAGGGATGGTCAGAAAAATAGATTCTCCACATCAGAGAGACTGGTACCGATCGCTAATCACTCAAAGACATTTGGTAGACGACTCTCGCAGAGCTGTGCTATGTTTCGTAAGGCTGCTAACGCAATTTGATTGCAAATTTACAACTTTTTGGGCAATATTGCAAGAAAAAAAGCTATAACTTTGCAAGAAGTTTGGCTATTATGAAGTCAAGACTGTTATCGCCCTGGCCATCGGCACCCGTTGGCCTACGCCATCCCCCCTCCGGCGGGTGGCAACACTGCATCGGGCACAGGGCTATATATATAATAAGGTGTAGCAATTCTCAATTTAGGAGCAGATCCGTGCAAGGTTCTGCGCTTTGCTGCATTTATCAAGTAAAAGACCAGGATCAAAACAAGACATTAGCGCCACAGGCGTGTTGCCATCATGAAGGTTATCGACAAAGAACAACAGATCGTAGAAGCCTTTCGCCGGGGAGAATCCTCGGCGATGGACGACCTGTTCGCGCTCTTCAGCGGGTACCTCATGGGTGTGGGCACGCGCTATATCGCTGACGACGACGAAGTGAAAGACGTGTTGCAGGAAGCTTTCATCAAGATCTTCACACAGTTCCACACGTTTCAGTACCGTGGCAAAGGCAGTCTGAAGGCTTGGGTGACGCGCATCATGGTCAACGAATGTCTGATGGCGCTACGCCAAAGACGAAAGATCGATGTCGTCGCAAACGAAGAGGTGCCCGACCTGCCCGATGAGGAGCCTGACACAGAAGGCCTCGACGGTAATGTGCTCATGGAGATGATCCGACGGTTGCCCGAAGGCTACCGCCAAGTGCTCAACCTCTACGTCATAGAGGAACTGAGCCATAAGGAGATCGGGCAAATGCTACATATCAAACCCGACAGTTCGGCTTCGCAGCTACACCGTGCGAAGACGATGCTTGCCAAGATGATCAACGACTACAAAAGGAGGTTAGGATGAACGACAAATGGATGACTGACATCAAACGGAAGGCCGACAGCTATGAGCGGAAGGCTCCCGACGATATGCTTGACAACATCAAGCAGGAGATGGCACGCCGTGGTCTCACGATGACGCCACCACAGCCCGTTGCTCAGACACGCCGCCTGACGTGGCAACGATGGGCAGTCGCCGCCTCACTGGCAGCGATCATCGGAGGTACGGCCGTCTATCTCGCATGGCAACAACCCGATAGCAAGAAGATGCTCTCGCAACAGCAACAGTCACAAGGCTCTGCTACGCAACAGACGCAAGAGCCTGCGACGCAACAACAAGGGCAAGCAGTTTCCGCCGGACATCATACGGCTTTGCCCGCAAACAACTTTGTCTCAAATCTTATCGCTCAAGTCCGAAACGAAGGGATGGACAAGGGGACTTTGACACAGACTTCAATCGTGACAGAAGAAAACAAAGAGAAGGATGAGCAAACAGTTTCAGCAGGAAGTAAAAACACAGAGACAAAAGAAGGAAATACTGAAGCAGAAGTTGCGAAGCGCAAAACGACAGGGACAAGCCGTTCTTCTAATATCGGTTACAAAGATGACTGGAACCGCAATGACCGTCTGGTGGCATACAACAATGGGAGTCCACACCCCAAGATGTTCGTGAGTGCTTACTATCAGGGTGTTGGCGGTTTCCAAAGAAACGGCAACAGCAATGGGCAGGTCATGACGATGAGTGAACCGATGGTAGCCAGCATGCCCACGTTCTATGCCTACCCCGGCCTGCTCAATAAAGTACTTCAGGAGACGCCAGTCCACAGCGAGAAGCATCATCATCTGCCGGTACGTGCGGGGCTTTCCGTGTCGATACCTCTCAACGGGCGATGGGGCGTGACGACAGGACTGACCTACAGTACGATGAGTTCTGACTTTGAGGATCTCTATGCCAACCACAGCGAAAACAGTACACAGCGTCTCCACTATCTCGGCATTCCGGTGAGTGTCCACTATCATGTATGGCAACAGAGCAAAGTGAAGGTCTACGCCAGTGCCGGTGGAGAGATAGAGAAACTGGTATACGGCAAGAAGAAGACGCTCTATGCCGACATGGTCACCAACGAGACGACAACGACAAAGGTCAACGAGCACCGGCCAGTGCTGAGCACCCATGTCAACGCTGGCATCTCCTACTCGATACTCCCGAGCCTCAGCGTCTTCGCCGAGCCCGGCCTGTCATATTACTTCAAGAACGGCAGTGGCGTGAAGTCGGCCTACACCGACAAGCAACTGCTATTCAACGTCAATATGGGAGTGAGATTCGGAAAGTAAACTACCCATGAGCTAAAGAATTATGGGCTTCGGACTTCACAGAGGAACGGGGGTAGAGGAAGCGCTGCTGCAGGAACCGACAGAGTACTACGGTGAAGTACTGGAGTAATCTGCCCGTAGTACTGGAGTAATCTCGGTTTTGTACTGGAGTAATCTGGCCGTAGTACTGACGCCAAAAGGCGTTGTTCTTAAGACAACAGGCTTTGCTCTTAAGACAACAAGCCTATGATAGAAGCAACAGAAAAGGTTTCTGACTCTAACAAAAAGCCAAGATGGAAGGGCTTTCCCTGGTTTGGGTTAAAAAGCTATTTGCCTTGAGCTATGACCTCTCGACACCTCTAACCAACTACGGATCTGTACCAGAAGACTAATATCCGACCCACGGAAAATATACACTGCGCCAGATTAGTGTAGATTCGTGGAAAAGATAAATCCACAAATCGACACGAATGTCTATAGCTATTTACGAGGCTAGTGTAGATTCGAGGATAAATGCTTCATGAATGAACGAATAAATTAATGAGTAAGTGGTGAAGATCTGTGTCACAGAGTTGGCACTAATAAATGTCACTCTATTAATATTTCGAAAAAAGGAGAGATAGATTTGGTACTTCCCAACGGGATTCGTACATTTGCGGTACTCAACACATTAAACACTAAAGATTATGGCAAAAGTTAGTTTATTAGGCAATGCGATGAACACCATCGGCACTCTGCCCGCAAAAGGAAGTATCGCACCTGATTTC
>Ga0310695_10012688_pt1 | contig 11732 bp, 11 predicted proteins | sample RumenRJG_04DNA_FD_203882 | JGI IMG/M metagenome (GOLD analysis project Ga0310695, IMG submission 203882) | Bovine rumen microbial communities from Lethbridge, Alberta, Canada - RJG_04 (v2) (version 2) | ecosystem: Host-associated > Mammals > Digestive system > Stomach > Rumen | place: Canada... | reverse complement strand
TGTTTATCGCTCGTCGGAAAAAAGCATCCGATTTTTCCTACATTGAGTGAACTTGTTAAGATTTTCCGCACTACGTCTGCTGTAAAGGGCGGTTTTAACGGCTGTTAAGGTAAGGCGCACATTTATTTTTGAAAAATTGCCGTTTTGAGCGCCGAAAACAGGGACTTTCAGAAAAAAGAGCGGCGAGGGGAGGGGCTTGCAAAAGCCTCCGCCCCTCTTTTTTTATCACGCGGCGATGCGATTGACGAAGCCGGGGAAACTCTTGACCTTCAAATCGCGCTGGTCGTGCCGTCCCGGTCTGATTGGGACGGTGTACCGCGCAATCTGCGCGCGGAGTTTGTCGCCGTCCTTTGATTGCGTTCGGATAAACTCGCGGCACAGCATGACCGCCATCTTGTAGATCACCTTGTAGGCGTAAACGCCGTTCGTCGGTTGACGGACAACCACCTCGCGGCAAACGCGCGAGGCGTAGTTGAACGCGGTCAGATTGGCGTATAGCTCCTGCTCCGCGTATGCGTCGGATTTGCCGTGCAGGTTGACAAGCCCCAGCGTGTACTTTAGGTCGCGAAAAGAGGTTTCTATGCCCCACCGCAAATGATACAGTTCCTTGATGGTGTCAAGCCCGATTGAACGCGGCAAAGAGGTCGCTACAGTTTCAAACTCGCCGTTGTCAAGCAGAAAACGGCAAATCCGAAACCGCATAGGGTAGTAGTTGTCAAAGTCCCAGCGTCCGCGCCGTGTTTTGGACGTTGGCTTTGACTTCTTGGGGACTTGGATAAAGACATATTTTGCGTCTTTGTCTGACTGCTTCTGGGTAGTGCAGATTGTGAATGAAACGTCACAATCCATCTCCACCATCGGGAGCTTTGCCACCTCGCGCATAGCGGAATAGTTTTGCTTTACGCGGATAAGGAAGTCCACGTTAGGCTTCTCTACCAAATGCGCTATGAGATTGTAACTCTCAAAGCCCCGGTCGCCAATGATAAGCGTCTTTTGGGCGAAGTCATTGCGCTGTAACATGGCAATCAGCGCGCCGATTTCGTCCTTCTTCGGCTCTGGTTGAACCACGACATCGGCAAAGGTACGGCTGAGTAAGTCGTACAGCGGCGTCACATGGAGCTGGTTGACGCCCTTGGGGATGCCGTCATTGATGACGAAAGACGCGGATTGAGGGTTGCGGGGAAGATTGACCGTCGTGCCGTCCACGGCGAAAAGGCGATAATCTTGAAAATAGTCTTTGTCCGTGCATGAGGCGTTGAAGTTATCAAATGCCGCGCGGAACGCTTCGGGCGCGATTTGTGCGCGGCGTTGGGTAACGGCGGACGCGGTGACTTCAATGCCCGCCGCGTGCAGAATCTTAGCTAAACTGCCGCCCTCCGCGCCGATGAAAAGGCGTATCAGCGCCTCGGCGGAAAGTGCGCTTTTGCGGGAAAACTGTTTGCCGTCGCCGCATTGTGCGGCGGCTTGCTTGATAGCATAAAGCAAATGCGAATCGACTGGATAAATCATGAGAATCAGCCTCCGAGCGAGTATTCGCCGGATGAAAAAAGGACGCCAAACGCGCGCCCGTAGACCGGGCGCATACCGCTTGTCGTCCTTGTGTTCGCTACTGTTACTTAAACCAAACTCTCTCGATAAACTGACTCTCTAATTAAAAACTACCAAAACAAATTAAAAACCAAACAAAACTCTCAAAACTCGCACAATTAAACTGTCTCTCCATCTGCTTGCGAATACCGTTCATCGCGGCGTTTAGTTATAGTATAGGCAAAACTCCAAAAAAGTCAAGCCGAGAGCTAAAACGTTCACAAATCGTTTGCTAGCTACTATAAACGAGCAAAACTGTAGGAATACACAAAACAAGTAAGAGTGCAACACACTATATTGTGTTTCAGCAGGATTTTTTCCTGATATAGTGTTATAATATTGTGCAAAACGTCAAATTTGCTCGTATAGCTATCTAAATAGAATTGCCCGAATATGGCACAACCGTTAAGGGGCAGAGAGCCTTTCTCCACCCCTCAACGGTCGCGTTTTGTGGTTAGCTTAATGACATTGCCCGCGCGGGCGCTTTTTTGTCATCCGATTTTGCGAATGAAATTGCCCTCGATGCGCACACCCTCCTGCACGATGAAGAACGCATGGGGGTCGAGCTCAATGACAATGCGGCGCAAGTCCTCCACCTCGAACTTGGACACGGCGACGCACATGACGCGGATGGGCTTGCCGGTGTAGGCGCCCATGCCCTCCCAATAGGTCACGCCGCGGTTGAGCTGGCGCATGATGCGCCGGGGCAGCTCCGGATCCTCGTCACGGGTGAAAATCATCAGCTGTACGCTAATGCCCTGCTGGTGCGCATGATCCACCATAAAGGAGGAAAACACGTTGTAGATGACGGAGTAGAGCGCCGTCTGCACGTCAAAGAGGATGGCGCAGATGGAGTACAGCACGGCGTTGAAGCTGATGGAGAAGCGCCCCACGGTGAAGTGGCTGCCGCGCTTGGTGAGCCAAAGGCCCAGAATGTCCAGACCGCCGCTCGAGCAGCCGCAGGTCAGCGTCAGGCCGAGGCCGAAGCCGCCGATGATGCCGCCCACGAGGCAGCAGGCGATCCGCTCCTCCAGAATCGGCGTCGCCGGCGCAGTCAGGATCGAGTAGAAGAACGAGGAGCTGAGCGTGCAGATCAGCGTCCGCACCACAAACACCCGGCCCAGCGCGTTCCACGCCAGCAAAATGAGCGGCAGGTTCAGCAGCAGGTACAGCGCTCCGGCGATGTCCAGCCCCGCGGGCAGCGCGACGTGCTGCGCAATCAGGGTGCGCAGCAGCTGGCTGAGGCCGAGGATACCGCCGCTGAACAGTCCCATCGGGACGATGAAGTAGTTGACGCCGAATGCGTTGATGAAGGTGCCGAGGATTCCCACCCCCAGCCGCACCCATCGGTTTTGCAGGGCTTTATGAAGCATGGCCATACTCCCCTTTTTTATCATGGTTTGTGTATTCTATCACGCTGTGGCGGGATGTCAAGAGCGGAGCGGCGGCTTGTTAAAAAATCTGAACAAATTAGCGCTTTTTTCACAAAATTATCCCATTTCTTTTTGCAGATTTAGCGTTTTTCTTCACGCATTTGTCAGCGGCTGAACGGGACTTCATGCGATAATGGTTTCATTCAGAGAAAAGGAGTGAACCGTATGGACCACACCATTCAGAAGCACCTCGATTTCTTCCTCCGCCCGGACGAGCACGTCCTCTGGCACAGCAAGCCCCGCGCCTTCGGCGTCACCGACCAGCGGGTCATGACCATCAAGCGAGACGGCTGCGCCAACGCCATCGAACGCGAGAACGTGGACGACTGCAAGCTCATGCCGCTCGACTTCAAGGGTATGTCGCTGGTGGTCGGCAGCTGCCTGTTCCCGGAGGGCGGCAAGCAGCTGCGCTGGCGGGCGCTGCATCCCAAGCTGGGCCGCTACGCCAAGTCCGACGACGGCCTGACCGTCGCCGAGGGGCTGGTGTTCTACAACATCACAGACGCCGACGCCGCGCTCAAGCTGCTGCGCAAGGCCGCCTGAAATCGCATAACGGAGCAAAGGCGCGGCTGCCGGTGCAGCGGTGTTCTGCGGCGCGCTGTGATCCAGCGCGGTAATGATCTTGCCCATGAGCATCGTCAGGAAAATGATCAGGATGAGTCCCACAAAGGTGACCCCCATGCCCATGACGACCACAAAAAGTTTGGAAAACTCCTGCGTTGCTTCCATGCTCCAACCTCCCTTCGCAGCTTCCATTATTCCACGTTTTCCCGTTCAGCCGCTGAAAAGAGGCGGGCTGTGGATATAAAGAAAGCGGCAAAAAATGCCGCTTTCTTGTTTCGATTCGATAAAGGCTCAATCCCCGTCCCGGATCAGGCCCTCCACCGCCGCAAAGAGGCGCTTCGGACCCACGCATTCGCACGGGGTAAAGCTACAGATTTTGGCTTGAATAAAACAAAAAAGACATACTGCCGTATGTCTTTTTTGTTGGTGGGGGAAGGTGGATTCGAACCACCGAAGTCACTGACAACAGATTTACAGTCTGCCCCCTTTGGCCACTCGGGAATTCCCCCATATTCACTTGCGCTGCGTTTGGAAGGTTTCTGGAGCTGGTAGACGGACTCGAACCCCCGACCTGCTGATTACAAATCAGCTGCTCTACCAACTGAGCTATACCAGCATTTCCACAGCTCATTCAGTCTAGCAGACACGGCGCGCTTTGTCAAGCCTAAATTTTCAGAAAAGAAAAATTGTAAACAATTTGCGAACCACTTGCAAAATCAAGATCGGCAGAGTACAATACGTTTGCTGTTTCAAAAACTATTATGAATAAAGGAAGCGACAAGCATGGCAAAAATCGACATTATCTCCGGCTTTCTGGGCGCGGGCAAGACCACACTCATCAAGAAGCTGCTGGAGGAAGCGTACAAAGGCGAAAAGATCGTCCTGATCGAAAACGAGTTCGGTGAGATCAGCATTGACGGCGGCTTTTTGCAGGGCACCGGCGTGCAGATCAGCGAAATGTCCTCGGGCTGCATCTGCTGCTCTCTGGTGGGCGACTTCGGCGAGGCGCTCAAGGACGTGCAGGCCAAGTACAACCCCGACCGCATCGTCATCGAACCGAGCGGCGTGGGTAAACTCTCTGACGTGATCCGCGCGGTGGAGGATGTGGCGAAGGGCGACAAGGAAATCGTCCTCAACAGCTTCATCACCGTCGCCGACGCGAGCAAGTGCAAGGTCTACATGAAAAACTTCGGTGAGTTCTTCAACAATCAGGTCGAGCACGCGGGCTGCATCATCCTCTCCCGCACGGGCAAGCTCAGCGAGGAGAAGATCAACGCCGCCGTCGCGCTGCTGCGTGAGCACAACGCCACCGCCACCATCATCACCACGCCGTGGGAGCAGGTGGACGGCAAGCAGATCCTCGCGTCCATGGAGCGCACCAGCGCCGACTTCATCCACGAGCTGCAGGAGATCATGGAGCATGAGGAGTTTGACGACGAGGAGTGCGACGATCCCGATTGCTGCTGCCACCATCATCACGACCATGAGCACCATCACGGCAAGATGAAGGAAGCGTTGGAGGAGCTGGCGGCGAAGATCGAGGCTGAGGCCAAGACTCCCGCCGAGGCGGCCGCGATGCTCCGCGCCTTCGACCCGTCCGAGCACTGCTGCCACCATCACGACGAGGACGACGAGCACGAGCATCACCACCATCACGATCATGACGAGCATGAGCATCATCATGAGCACGACGAGCACGGTCACCACCATCATCACCATCACCACCACGGCCACGACGCCGACGAGGTGTTCACCTCCTGGGGCGTTGAAACGCCGAAGTCCTTCCCGAGCAGCGAGCTCGAGCGCATCCTCACCGCGCTGGACTCCGGCGAGTACGGCAAGATCGTGCGCTGCAAGGGCATCGTAAACGGCGGCGACGGCAAGTGGCTGCACTTCGACTACGTTCCCGAGGAGCACGAGGTGCGCGAGGGCACGGCGGACGTGACCGGTCGTCTGTGCGTCATCGGCGGCGAACTCAAGGAGGACAGGCTCAAGGAGCTGTTTGGAGTATAACCTATGGACATTCCTGTTTACGCGGTCGCCGGCTTTCTGGACGGCGGCAAGACGAATTTCATCAACGGCATCCTGCAAGACGGCTTCGCCAATCAGGATAAAACGCTGCTCATCTGCTGCGAGGAGGGCGACGAGGAATACGACGTCGACGCCATGCAGAACGTCGTGGTCGAAATGATCGACGACATGGACGACTTCAACAAGGACGCCCTCAAAAAGCTGGAAAAGAAGCACCATCCCCGGCAGGTGCTGATCGAATACAACGGCATGTGGCCCTTCGAGCGGCTCAACGAGCTGCCCGCCAACTGGGTGCTGTTCCAGATCATGACCTTTGTCTACGCGCCCAGCTTCGACGTCATGTCCCGCAACATGGGCCAGCTGATGATGGAAAAGATCAAAAACGCCGATATGCTGGTGTTCAACCGCTGTACGCCGGAGATCGCCGCGGCGCTGCGCAAGCGCAACCTGCGCATGGTCAACCGCCGCGCGGATATGTTCCTCGACTACGAGGACGGCACGACGGAGAACTACCTCACCGGCGACGAGTGCCCCTTCGACGTGACGCAGGACCCCATCGAGATCCCCGACGAGGACTTCGGCGTCTGGTACGTGGACGCCATGGATCACCCGGAGCATTACGACGGCAAGCGGGTGCATCTGAAAACCATCATGTGCCACTCGAAGAAGTACCCCGGCACCTTCGTCCCCGGACGCTTCGCCATGGTCTGCTGCGCCAACGACACGCAGTTCCTCGGCGTGGTCGCCCGCGGCGACGCGCTGGCGCAGTACAAGAACCGGGACTGGATCGAGATCACGGCGACGTGCAAAAAAGAGCACTTCGAGGCCTATCAGGGCGACGGCCCCATCCTCTATGTGGAGGACGTGAAGCCCTGCGAGAAGCCCCAGGAGGAGCTGGTTTCGTTCTAACCGAAAAGCGACGGCTTGCGCCGTCGCTTTTTCATTCCTGATACGCCCGATCGAACCGCGCGACGCGGTACGCCTCGTCCTTGCCGAAGTATTTTTCCAGAAGTACGCCCCGCGCCGTTTCGCCCACCGCGCGGAACCCGTACCCCGTCATGCGGCGCAGCCCGTTGTCCTGCGCCACCTCGACGCGCAGCGTGTCGCAGCCCAGCGTGCGGGCGTGGGACACCGCCTGTCCCACCAGTCGGACGCCGAGGTTGCGTCCCCGGGCGATCTCGTCGAGGGTAAATTCCGTGATCGCCATGACGCCCTCTCCGCGCGGCTCCACCGCCACCGCGCCGACGCGCTCATCGTCCTGCATCACGTCAAAGCGGTGCTCCCCGGCGGGCGCGAACCAGATACCCGGTTCCAGGCCGCCCTTGGTCTTTGTCCACAGCTGCTTGTGCAGCGTGGTCAGCGCCTCGGGGAGATGGGACGCGTCGGTGGCGTAGACCACGCGGATGCCGTTCTCGTCCGCCTCCAATTTCGTCACGGAGGTGTTCTCCCCGTGGCCCGACTTGTCGACCTCGGCGATGGTGAGGCCCCTGAGCGTCCCGACCAGCAGCCGCAGCGCCATACCGTGGCTGAACAGCGCAACCGTCTGGTTAGGGTGCGCCGCGATGATGTCCCGCAGCGCGGCCATCATCCGATCGCGCAGCCGCGCCATGGTCTCCGCGCCCTCGGCGCGCCAGCGTCCGGCGTCGGTGTTGAAGTTCACCATCTCCGCGCGGTCAAACTTCGTGAGATAGGTCCACGTCCGATCCTCCCACACACCGACGCCGATCTCCCGCAGCCGCGGTTCCAGTTGCAGCGGCAGATCGTGGGTGCGGGTGATCGCCAGCGCGGTGGTCTGGGTGCGGGTCAGGTCGCTGGAATACACCGCGTCGATGTGAGTTTTCGCGAAGCGTTTCGCCAGCGCGGCGATCTGGCGGTAGCCGTTGTCGGTGATGGTGCTGTCGTAATGCCCGTGGCAGCGGCGGTAGAGGTTGCCCTCAGCCTCGGCGTGGCGGATCAGATAGACGGTGGTCATGTTGCGTTCCTCTCTGCATTTTTTTACATTATAAAAGACGCGCCGCATTTTGGCAACCGTATCGCCGCATGTTTTCGCGAAATGCGGGCATACTGCCTGACGTGGACAAAGGAGTGTGATCGAATGCAAACCACCGCTTTCTTACGCGGGATGGGCGCCGGCGCGGTTGCCGGAGCCGCCATCGGTGCGATGGTCGCCATGAACCGTAAGGCCATGCGGACGGGTATCGGCCGCGCCATGCAGCAGGCGGGCACCGCCATGGACAACGCGTTATACGACATGATGCACACGATGCGATGAGCAAAAAAGAGGCGCAAAAAGCGCCTCTTTTTTGCAAATTCAGGCTTGACTTCCGGGCAAGCTTCGCATATAATAGCTTTCGCTGTTGAGCGCAACGATATGCAGTGGTATCGAAGTGGTCATAACGAGCACGACTGGAAATCGTGTGGTCGCCAAAAGCGGCCCGAGGGTTCGAATCCCTCCCACTGCGCCAGAGAAACCGCTTGAAATCATTATGGTTTCAAGCGATTTTCCTTTTTGTTGCCAGAATATCACCCAAAATAGTTCGATTTTCAAAATCGCCCAAAAAATTTTCCCTTATGTTTTCCCTTATGAGCTTTTTGGCTGCGCCAGGACCTCGTCGATAAAGCTCTCCATGCGCTCGGCGCTCGCTTCCTTCATCTGGTCGGTGACGTGCCCGTAAACGTCGAGCGTAAAGGCCGCTGTCGCGTGTCCAAGGTTACTCTGAACGGTCTTGATGTCGTCGCCTGCTTGGATCGAGGCGATCGCATAGCTGTGGCGCAAATCGTGGAAGCGCACCTGCGGGAGCCCGATGGAGGCTACGATCTCCTTGAAGTCACGATAGACGTTGTGGATCCAGAGAAAGTGGCCCAGTTCGTCTGTGAAAACAAGATCGGCAAAATCACCCTGCTGCCATGCGCTCCCTGCGCGCAGCCGCCACTCCGCCTGCTGCGCTTTTTGTTTTTTGAGAAGCTGCATCACCCACGGAGCCGGCACAATCACGCGCGTCTTGCCGTTCTTCACTGTCGAGAAAACGTACTTTGCACCGGTCTTCTTCTCTCGCTGAAGCTGCTTGTTGACAGTCAGCTTGCCGTGCTCAAAGTCTACGCAGTCCCAAGTAAGGCCAATGGCTTCACCCTCGCGCATCCCTGTAAAGAGCGTCACCGTATACAGAATTTCGTAGCGATGACCGGCAACGGCATCCAAGAACTGCTTCATCTGCGTCTTGTCCAGCGGATAGAACTCCTTTTTGACGACGCGGGGCAGCTTGCAAGCGTCGGTCGGGTTGCTGCGGATATATCCGTTCTGAACAGCCTGTTGCAAGGCGCGATGGAGTACGCCGTGTACGTTCTTGACCGTTTTTGCGCACAGCGGCTTTTTGCCTTTGGATTCTTTCCCAAGCGAATTGTAAAACATCTGGATGACATGGGGCGGGATTTCTTCAAGTGGAAGATTGCCAAGAGCGGGCTTGATGTGATTCCGAATCACGCCTTTGTAGGATACGATCGTATACGGCTTCACATCGCCTAAATAGTTCTCCGCCCAAATATCCAACCATTCACCCAGTTTCATTTTGCTCGGCTCAATATAGGTGCCCATATCAATCTCGCTTGTGATCTGGCGCAGCTTTTCGGCCACTTCCTTCTGCGTCTTTCCCGTAACGGAGCGTTGAATCTGCTTGCCCGTGCCGGGATCAAAGCCGGTGGTGTAGCAAGCTTCCCAATAGGTGTATTCTTTTCCGTTGCGCTTCACAGTTTTCTTGCGGATCGTTCCCGCGCCGGAAGCACCCTTCGTATTCTTCGTATTGTTATTGCCGCGCAGCATAATAACCTCCTTCCCGCCGCACAGCAGGAATCATGTCTCCATGATACCCGCTGTGCGGCACTTTTGCAATCGTTTGTTTGAGATACTTTGACGTCAACGCGGCGCCATTCATAGCTTTGGGAGCATCGTTGGCGTCGTTGTGGCGTCAATTGCTGGTGAGGAACTCCGCCACCGCGTCGCGTGGCACACGAATCTGACGCCCGATTTTGATGCTGCGAATCTGGCCGGAGCGCACCAGCTCATACGCCGTGTTGCGCCCGATGCCGAGAATCGGCATCAAGTCCTCCACACGGAGCGCCAACGGCAGCTTGTCGAGGGAGCGATACTTATTCTCCATCGCGCGCCTCCTTCTTCTTGACCGACGCAAGGTAGATGTTTGTCACGTCAGCACGCTCGTGACCAAGTAGACGCGACACGGTGAAATGCGCGTCCAACGGATTTGTGCCGTTCTCAGTCAGAATGTGGTGCTTGACCGCCGCGTAGGTATGCCGCAGTCCATGGAAGGTTAGGTTGGCCTCGCGGCTGTCGTCGGCAACGTCGTCGCGGTGCTTGAGGATAAACAACTGTACGCCGTTGATGGCGCGGTCAGTGGGTACGCCGTCCGGGACAAACAGCTTGTGGCCGCACTCAGTGCGTTTGAGCATGGTCTCAAGGACAACGCGGACGCGCTCATCCTCAATGGGGACGGTACGGATTTTTCCACCCTTGCCCTTGATGGTGATGGCGTCCTCGCGCAGCGCCTGCTCTGCAATGGCGGTGTCGATCCGCATGACCTCATGAATGCGCAGTCCGGCGAAGCGTCCGAGATACAGCGCGCAGGCAAAGTCGTCACGCCCCGCCTCGACCGCCTTGCCGATCATGCGGTTGAACTCGACCGCGCTCCATGTGCGATCCACGCCGCCGAAGCGCCGACGTTCCAACTCCACGCCGAGGGCGTCGTTGTCAGGCAGGCGGTACTTGGCGTGCTCCATCTTGTCGTGGAAGAAGCGGATTGCCGCGAGGTCGGTCTTGATGGTGCTCGCAGATTTGCCGCTGTTTTGTAGGTATTCAACGTAGGCGGCGAAGTGCTTGCCGCTGATGTTCGAGAGCTTTTGCAGGTGGTATTCCTCGGCAAGATACCGACAGAACCGCTGCATCGCCTCGTAATAGCGGCGTTTGGTTTGAAAGCTGCCTTGCCGGTTGTGCCGCGCCAGCTTGTCCAGCTGGGCAATCAAGGCAAGGTAGATGTTGTATGTAGACATATATGAAACCTCCGAATTGATGATGGTTGTTCAGACGGTTGGGCATAGTTCGCCCGCTGACATTTGCCGCCGTTTCCGTCCGGTTTCCGCGGAATCGGCGCAGCTCGGAGACGGAGAAGCCTTTGTAACAGAGGAATTCGATGCAACGAGGCGTCGTCTGTCTCTGATTGAGTTTTGAACATGGTCAGTACAAATGCCGCGTGGGGAACATGATCCCTGTCTCCACCCAGATGAGGGCGGCGACGACGGCGGACACGCCCGCTGAACTCGGGTGCGCGATTGCTCTGGCCAATCGCCGCGTGTGTCCTTTGATCCGCTCCGGCTGCGGATCGGATGCGAGGGGTTCCTGCGTCGCCGGCGATGCACTCTGACTGCATCAGCGCAGGAGGCGAGAGCTTGCCAGGCTCTCTGGACGGTTCTCTGCCGTACCGTCCAAACGGCATTCTTGGTCCATCATCAATTTGGGGTGTCATGTCATCGTTCCTGCTGTACCGGAGTGGCGAACCGGTACATTTGCGCAGATATATAAAAAGACACGGTAAGACTGTCTCTGTCCCATGACGGGACGCTTCAAGTCTTCTCGTGTCCTTTAAAAGCTCTCGGTTATTTTATTTTCTCGGTCGTATAATTCTTCTCGGTCAATTTGCGGAAAAGCAAAAGGGCATAGTACCCCCTTGTCTCCATGCTCCGCCCTAAGAAAGATCCGCCCTAAAAAATGATCCGCCCTAAATACAAACCCATTTTACGATTCCCGTCCGCGCTTGTAAAGTTGCGCTTTGCGCAACAGCGGCAATCGGCTAAGCGCGCAGAATGCCCTTCCTGCTTGTGCCTTTCGGCGGTGAAACATCAAAAAAGGCGCAGTACACCTACTGCGACCTTTTCGTACAATCCAACATAACGTGTGCAAGGCGGAAACACAGGGCTTCCGCAATAGGAGGCGCACGGCCAACTCCCGTACTGGGACGCACATACAATCAATTACATATTGATATGTAACACAAGATGTTGTGCTTGTCAAGATTGAAACCGCAATATTTATGTAAGCGTAAACTCTGGCGG
>Ga0310695_10012687_pt1 | contig 11732 bp, 10 predicted proteins | sample RumenRJG_04DNA_FD_203882 | JGI IMG/M metagenome (GOLD analysis project Ga0310695, IMG submission 203882) | Bovine rumen microbial communities from Lethbridge, Alberta, Canada - RJG_04 (v2) (version 2) | ecosystem: Host-associated > Mammals > Digestive system > Stomach > Rumen | place: Canada... | reverse complement strand
TTTTGATCCCAGAGAGAACAAGATATCAAATGTGCTTGGCAAACAGGAGAACGAGGTTTTCCTGTCAATGAACATAGACAATCAGGACCAACTGTGGATTACCACCGACAAGTCCATGATCATAATGTATGACACAAAAGATGCGGTGCGGAAAGAACCATACTATTATTCCGGATGGAGTTCCGGTACCATCCTGAATTTCCTTACCGATTTCTCCATGGTTTCAAAAGACGGTTTCGTGTACTTTCCTCATACATCGGGCATACTTGTTATTGACCCTAATGACGTCAATTTAAAGAAAAGCAGCGGCCAGCTTGACATAATGATCACCAAGACCGTATTGGACGGAAAAACCATTGATAACTCCCAGACCACGAACAAGGATAAAGTATTGACCTTACCCAACCGATTCTCGCTTCTTGATGTAAATGTTGCGGTAAATCAGTTCAACCCTACCCGAATGGTTCCCCTTAAGTATACATTGCTTAAGAAAGGACGCCTGGACCCCATCCTGGAAAGAGTTACTGCAAGTACAGGTATATCCATTCCAAAATCAACATACGGGTCATTTACGTTGCAGATCAGTCAACGTACCGTTCAGGGGTGGACCGAACCTCAGGATATCCTCTCTTTCAATGTAGCCAAGCCGTTCATAATGACTATCCCCGCATATCTGCTCATTATCGCCATAATAATATCCATAAGCGTCACTATCTCAAAAGTAGGCATCAGCCTTAAACAGATAGATATGGACCGTACCATAAATGCACAGCAAAACAAATACAAGGACGAAAAGATATCCCTTTTGTCAAATCTGGCCCACGAACTGAGAACTCCCCTATCCCTTATTTACAACCCGGTAAAGGATATGCTGGAGGAAAACACAGTCAAGGGTGCCGATTATGACCGGCTCCTTAAGGTTTCCAACCAAATCCGGAAAATGACCGAGATGGTCAACCTGATTCTGGACAAGGGAACTAGGGACATTACCAGGAATGACCTTGCCATTGAACCAGTACGTCTAAACTTATGGCTTGAAAATATAATCCGGGAGTTCATGCCCGAAACAAAAGACAAAGGCCTTAAGCTTGAGTTCATGCCATCGGACAAACTGGAAACGGTTTTCCTGGACCGAAAAGTAGTTGAGATTGCCGTTACCAACATTATCACCAATGCTATAAAGTTCAGCGATACCGGTACTATTACAATATCTACAGGTCTCCAGGACAACAATATCAGCATATCGGTTCATGACGAAGGCCGCGGATTCTCCTGCAAACCCGAGGAGCTGTTCAAGCGTTACAACACCGAACACGAGTTTGTTCCGGGATATGGTATGGGCTTGTCATATTCCCGATTCCTGATTGAACTGTTGGAGGGTACCATAACCGCATCGAGGAATGACGGTCCGGGTTCCACATTCACCATAGAGATTCCCGCCGATTTGGCCGAAAAGAATCTGCGCAAGACCTCAAGGCCTCATGTACCGCTGACCGAAGATAACGAAACCGTTAATGACATCCAGGTTGACCAGACCGTGCCCGATGAGTTTGATTTTGACACAAAGAGCATGACCCTTCTGATTGTGGATGACCAGGACGATATCCTGCAATTCATAAAAAATGAATATGCTCCCCTGTTCAAGACCATATATACAGCTCATGACGGAAAAGAGGGTCTTGACATTATAAGACAGCATATACCTAACGTCGTGGTAAGCGACATCATGATGCCCAGGATGAACGGATTTGAGCTGTGCAGGACTATCAAGACAGACCTGGAACTGAGCAGTATTCCTGTAATCCTGCTTACGTCGCGCAGCGATCCCAAGAACCAGGATATGGGTTACAAGATGGGAGCCGATTCTTTCCTGCCCAAGCCGTTTGATTCCAAACTGCTGTACAAGATTATACGCAGCCAGTTAAAGAACCGCTTTGACATAAAACGCCAGTACGCATCATCATTCATAACCGCAATTTCCGAGGAGCAGACATTCAGCGCGGCCGATGAACAGTTTGTCCTTAAACTGAACCGCTTTATAAAAGACAACCTTGCCAACTCCATGCTTGGAGTTGACATGATTGTGGAACATATGGGTGTGTCACGTACCACTTTGTTCAACAAGATGAACGCTCTTGTAGGCGTATCAACCAACAAGTATATCCGTAGGATAAGGATTGAGGTTGCCAAGGAGATGCTGGCCAAGACAACAAAACCGGTAGGGACAATTGCCGATGAAACCGGCTTTTCGGAAAGCCAGTATTTCAGCACTGTCTTTAAGCAGGAAACCGGAATGACTCCCTCACAGTACAAGGAATCCCTTGAGCAGTAAATAGGGATTCAACAAGGCTTGCAAACCGAACCTGGGCACTGCTTGACCAATCCTTTCATCTCAAGCGAAAACAGGACCGACATGAGTTTTGGGAAAGGAATGTTCAGTTCGGTCATAAGAGTACCTATCAAAACACCTTGTGCCTTTAAACGTATCCTATCCCATACTTTTGACTCATCGTCAGTAAGTTCCGGGAACAGTTCTTTCTGTACCGGTTCGCTGTTACGTGCCCGTTCATTCCAGTTCATGGCATTGGCAAAATCCAAAGCAGAGCAAATAAGACCTGCACGGTTGTCTCTTATCAGTTCATTGCATCCAACCGAATATGGGTCCCCTACACTGCCCGGAAAGGCAAAACACTCACGGTTATATGTACCTGCAATCTCAGCAGTAACCAGAGAGCCGCTTTTTGCTGCGCTTTCCACTACCACCACCGCATCGGCCAGTCCGGCAATAATACGGTTGCGTTTTACAAAGTTATGAGCCAATGGGGTGGTACGTGATGTGAATTCGGTGACAAGTCCTCCGTTGGCAAGCATGGATTTAGCCACGCTGCGGTGTGACGACGGATATATCATGTCCAAGCCGTGAGCCAGCACGGCAATGGTAGGAAAACCATATTCAAGTGCTGCCTTGTGCGACTCAATGTCTATTCCATAAGCCAGGCCGCTTATGACAGTTACGTCGGGGCACAGCTCATGCAACTCCTTTATAAAGGTATTACACATTCTTCGGCCATAATCGGTGGCCTTACGTGTCCCTACTATTGCAACACTCCTTGTTGCATTGTAATTGACGTTACCCAGCGAAAACAGGATAAGGGGAGCATCCTTACAGTCAAGCAAACGGGCAGGATAATCTTCATGGGCGGGTGTGATACATCTGATACCGTGTTTTTCAATAAAATCAAGTTCTTCACGGATAAAAGAATCATACCTGAAACCGCACAATGCATCCACCAGATGCGTGTCGATTCCAGGTATGATTTCTTTAAGATGATCGCGGCTCCTTAAGACTTCCTGCGCGCTGCCTAACTGGTCATACAGGTATTTGGCTCCTATATTTCCAAGACCTTCAATCCTGTTTAAGGTGAGCAGCGCCGTCAGTTCATCTTCCGGCATTTGTTCACGCGATAAATGTATTTTTAATTAAAGAGCTTCAATCTGAGCCTGGAAGAATCTGAACTCGCGATCCTTCTTAGCCTTTTCCTTCATAGCGGGATCAAGGCTGATGGCCTTATTCAGGTTCTGAACAACAGCAGCAGCGTCTTTCTCCTTAGCAGCAATCACAGCAGCCAGATATGCAGTGTTGGCATCGGCATTCTTTACAGCTGCAAGAACCTTCTTGGCACCAGACAGGTCATTGTTCATATACAGAGCCAGAGCCTCGGCATTGGTGTTGCTGCCCTTAAGAGCGGTAGCGGCGCGGTCATACTGTCCCTGAGCAATGTACAGGTTGCCAAGAGCCTCCTGATTCTCCTTGCTCTGACCACCCTTTGCAAAGTATGCCTGAGCCTCGGCAGGCTTGCTCTGTGCAAGGCAAACCAGACCCATGTTGGTGTTAACCTCGGGAGCAGAAGCATTGATAGCAAGAGCCTTCTTGAAGTTAGCCTCGGCAGCTGCAAGGTCACCATCCAGGAATGCCAGTTCACCAAGATTGTTGAATGCACGGTAGTCGTTAGGATAGTTCTTTGAAGCGGTTGTATAGATATCCTTCTTCTGGGCCTTGTTCTCGGTCAGGGTAGCGGCATAAAGGAGCTCCTCTACGCTAAGAACAGAAGCGTCTGACTTGTAAGCCTCCTGAATCTCCTCGTCGGAGCGGCCGATTGTCTGATAGTTCAGGTTCAGGCGGGCACGACGCAACTGAGGAAGAATGTCGGATGCAAGATCCTTGTAAACGGCTGAGAGGTTCTTGATTTCGGCCTCACGCTTTTCGGGATCATCATATCTGGAAAGGATGCGGAGGATAAGGTCCTTGTCCTGCAGATTTGACTTTTCAACAAGAGTCTGGAAATATGCCCAGTCCTGAGCGGTGTAATTTGATGTGATATCGGCGTTTGCCTTAGCTCTCTTAACTTCACCCTTAACATAGCTAACAGCATTCTTTTCACGCTGTGCAGCCAGTTTGTCGTTCAGTTTGAAACCGCCATCAGGTGATGCATAAGCAGATACCTCAACATACTTGATTGCATAGTTCTTGGTGTCGGCTGCAAAGTCCTTGAGAGCCTGCTTGAGTTCCTTTACAGCATCGCTGTTGGTCTCTGATGAACGTACGTTTGCCTGCTGGATGATGAACATGATTGTAGCATCCATGTTCTTGTCAACTATACGCTGGAAAGCGTCCTTTGAAGCGGCGGCATTAGCTGTCTTGGCTGTCTCTGAATAGAGTTCCGCTGTGGCAATTACGCCATCGGCAATGTGAACAGCTTCAAGCTCGAACGGTTTGCCCTTCTTTGTTGCCTCAAATGTTACATACAACTCGGATTTTGCCATCTCGGGCTGGTACTTGAAGTTACCGTTATAGGTGAATGTGCCGCCCTCCTTGTAACTTACAACCTTGTTGTTGCCCTGAACCTTCTCACCCTGGAGAGTAATGGGCTGACCCTTTACGGAGCCACCCTCCCAACGGAGTTCGGGAATAGCTGTGCATACAACTTTCTTGGGGAAGAACTTAGCAGGGAAAGTACCTGTTACAGTATACTCTACCTGACCAGCTTTAGCTACAAGAGGATCAGGAGTTACTGTGAAGTAATCCTTACTCATCTCCATATTCTTACAGCTTGCAAGCATAAGAATACCTGCGCCAAGAAGCGCAAAACGTAATGATTTTGACATACTTTTTGTTATTGATTTTTGGTTAAACATTTTTGTCTGTCGCGCATATTTTCGCAAAACTACAAAAAAGAATAGCAGAAACAATACCCTGAACCCTATATTTTTAATATAGAGATGGATTTTTTTGTCAAATAAATGCAAAAAACTCGGTTTTTAAAGGTTGCGGGGATGATGGGACACTATTTCCTCGCGCAGACGGCTTCGGTCAATGTGGGTGTAAATCTCGGTAGTGGCTATCTTTTCATGCCCAAGCATGCACTGTATGGCACGCAGGTTGGCTCCGCCCTCCAGCAGATGTGTGGCAAAGGAGTGACGGAACGTATGGGGACTTACGGTCTTGGTTATTCCGGCTTTTGCGGTAAGTTCCTTGACTATGTCAAACACCATTATCCTGGAAATGGGACGGCCGCGTCTTTTGCTCAGGAATACAAAACTATCGGCACCGGGCTTGATCTCTATATGACAACGGTCCTGCAAGTAATTCTGTATTTCATGGATAGCTCTTCCCGAAACAGGGACAAGACGCTGTTTGCTGCCCTTTCCTGTAACCCTTATGAACCCTTCGTCCAGAAAAAGGTCCTCCATCTTGAGCGAACACAGTTCCGATACACGCAATCCGCAACTGTACATTGTCTCAATCATAGCCCTGTTGCGGTGGCCTTCAGGCTGCCTCAAGTCTATTTGACTTATTATAGAGTCTATCTCCGATACCGTCAGGACATCAGGGAGATGCCGCCCTATCTTGGGGGCTTCGAGCAGTTCACTGGGGTCATCGGGCCTGAAACCGTCCAGGCAAAGGAACCTGAAAAAAGACCTGATGCCCGAAATGATGCGGGCATGCGTGCGAGGCGAGATACCCAGGTCGGCAACCGAAGCCGAAAACTCGTGAAGGTCCTGAAGCGTTACATCCAGAATGTCAATATTGCAGTCGTCAAAATAACGCAACAGTTTTGTAACGTCATCAACGTATGCATCCAGCGTATTTGCAGAAAGTGATTTTTCCAGCAGCAGATACTGACGGAAACGCGTAAGCATATCTTTATGTGGCGTTTGGGCGTTATGTTGCAGGTCTGTTTTCATATTGTCGGAAAATCCGGTTATCTTTGCAGAGCGGTAACAGCACACCAAAGTTAAGCAAAAAATGTCAACGTCCGGTCAAGGAATAGGATATACAGGCGAAGATGTCCTTGAAGAGTACATCTCGGCCCATATAGACCCAGAAGGAGAACTGCTTGGGAATCTGTACAGAGAGACTAACCTAAGGCAGTTGAATCCCCGTATGGCTTCGGGACACATCCAGGGAAAGCTGCTTAAGATGCTTGTGTCAATGATCAAGCCCGAGCTGGTACTGGAGATTGGCACTTTTACCGGATACTCCGCTTTATGCATTGCAGAGGGATTGCGTCAGGGAGGAGTCCTTCATACAGTCGAAATTAACGATGAATTGGAGGATTTTATAACAAAATGGATCAATCGCTCTCCTTTTGCGGACAGGATCCGGCTGCATATAGGCAATGCATTGGACGTGGTTCCGGCAATGGGATTAAAGTTTGACCTGATATTTCTGGACGGTGAAAAGACAGAATATCCGGATTATTACGACATTATTCTGGACTGTCTCAAACCGGGCGGTTATATCCTGGCCGACAACACTCTTTGGGACGGTCATGTAGTTGACAGCAATTATGACAAAGACCCCCAGACTATAGGTATCAGGCGGTTCAATGATATGGTTCAGGCCGATCCGCGCACCGAGGTAGCAATGATTCCTATACGTGACGGCATCACTATCATAAGAAAAAAGACCAACAGCTAATAGCTAACAGCCAATAGCCAACAGCTAACAGCCAATAGCCAAAGTAAAAATGAACAACACTAGACAACAAAAGATTTCAAGGCTCATCCAGAAGGAACTGAGTGAACTGTTCCTGCAACAGACAAAACTTACAAAAGGGCTGATGATCACTGTAAGCGGAGTCAAGGTTAGCAGTGACTTGAGCATAGCCAGCGTTTACCTGAGCGTTTTTCCGTCCGAAAAAGGCGAGGAGACTGTAAAGAACATAAACGACAATGTAAAGGATATCCGCTATGATTTTGGCCAGAGGGTACGTCATCAGCTCAGGATAATCCCCGAATTGAGGTTCTTTCTGGACCGTACCATAGACTACATGGCTCACATTGACGAACTCCTTAAAAAGTGAAATTCCCCTATTTCATAGCCAGGCGTTATCTCTTTGCAAAAAAGAGCCACAACGTGATTAACGTAATTTCGGCCATCTCGGTGGCGGGAATCATGCTTGCCTCTTTTGCGCTCATATGCACCCTTTCGGTATTCAACGGATTCCACGAACTGGTTGAGTCCCTGTTCAAGGATATTGATCCCGAACTCAAGATTGTGTCGTCAAATAAGAAATTCTTTGACACTAACAATGAAAAGATAAACTCAGTCCTTGAATTTCCCTATATAGAAACCACCTCGTTCACCCTTGAGGAACAGGCCCTGATAAGTTACAAGAGCAGACAGCAGATAGTCATGATAAAGGGAGTCCAGGACAGCTACCACGACCTTGTCAACATAGAGAACCTGCTAAAGGGCAACGGTATTTATATGCTTGAAGATCAGATATGTCACTACGGAATAATGGGCATAGGCCTGACCGGCAAACTGGATTGTGGCATTAGCCCGTCAGACAGGCTCAAACTATATGTTCCCAAAAAGGAGGGAAGGGTGAACGTTGCCAATCCGGCAACATCGTTCAATCAGGCTGACATATACTCCCCGGGAGTGGTTTTCAGGGTTGAACAGGAGAAATATGATGACAACTACGTTCTGATTTCACTTGATCTTGCCCATTATCTTACAGGTCGTCAGAATGAGGCTTCGGCACTCGAAATCAGGCTTAAGGAAGGAACTTCGGTCAATAAGGCCAAAAGGGAAATAAGCGCCGCTTTAGGAAGTGAATTCCATGTTCAGAACAGGGTTGAACAGCAGCAGGACGTATTTAAGGTAGTAAAACTGGAAAAGTTCATTTCATACCTGTTCCTATCCTTTATTCTGCTTATTGCCTGTTTCAACATTATAGGTTCGCTTATAATGCTTATAGTTGAAAAGCAGCAGGATGCACAGTTGCTCAAGAGCATGGGCGCCAGTCAAAGGACCATTGAACGGATATTCATTACCAACGGAGTGCTGATTTCACTTATAGGAGCTGTATCCGGTCTGGCCATTGGAATAATAGCCACCCTGCTGCAGCAGAAATACGGATTCATAAAACTGGGGACCGAAGGCAGTTTCCTGGTGGACGCCTATCCGGTAAAGATATATTTTCAGGATATAGTAGTTGTGCTGGTCACTGTCCTTGTAGTCAGTTTTGTTTCGGTCCGTCCTATAGGACCTATAGCACGCAGGTTCATCAAGAAATCAGAGTGAGATTGACTGAGCCTGGATTCTTTCATTCAGGAAAAGCGAGGCGTTGGGCAGGAAAGTCTCGGCCGATTCGGTAGTAAAATAACTGCATTTACCGTTCTTGGTGCAACAGGCATCCATCTCGGGATGACGATACATATAATTCCTGAGAGACTTGGCAACATACTCTCCCTGCGACAAAATACTGATGTTTTCCGGTACATACTTTCTGATCTTGGGCAACAGCAACGGATAATGGGTGCAACCCAGTATGATGGTATCAATCATGTTGTCCTTGGCCAGAAGGCTGTCTACATGACGCTTGACAAAGAAATCGGCACCCTGGCTCCCGGATTCCCCTGACTCTACAAGCGGAACCCAAATGGGGCAGGCTTCGGCCGTAACCGTAATGTCGGGGAACAGTTTGTTTATCTCAAGCGGATAAGAAAGCGATTTTACTGTACCTGGAGTAGCCAGCAAACCCACATGACGAGTCTTGGTGAGGGCATCTATGGATTCAACAGTGGGGCGGATTATTCCCAAAACCCTGCGGGAAACGTCAATGCGCGGCAAATCAACCTGCTGAATAGTCCTTAAAGCCTTGGCCGATGCGGTGTTACAAGCCAGAATGACCAAATGGCACCCCATATCAAAGAGTTTTTTGACACACTCCAGCGTATATTCATAAACAACCTGGAACGACCTTGTACCGTATGGAGTCCTGGCATTGTCACCCAAATACAGGAAATCATATTCAGGCATTGCATGACGTATCTGTTTCAGGATGGTAAGTCCTCCATATCCCGAATCAAAGACACCTATAGGTCCGGATTTGTCTAACCCCACGTTGTTATTCATTACCCTATTTTTGTGCGGGTTTACCGCCTGGTACAGATGAACTGTTCTCGGTCTGTACACTCTCCATATTGGTCTCTATTCCCAGGATAGAGTATACCTGATTTGAAATGTCCACACCTTTATCAGGGTTAATGAACAGGTAAGTACGGGTTCCGGTATCTATCACGTAATCCAGTCCCTTATCCGTACATACCTTTGAAATGACAGACAAGAGTTTCTGCTTTAAGGGAGCCAGCATGTTTACACGCTGTGTCTCCAGTTCCTCCTGCACCTTATCCCTGAACTTGGTATTGTTGTCCATGAGCAACTGCAGCTCCTTTTGACGTTTAGCCACAATCGAAGAGGAGAGATGGTCCTGTTCAAGCATAAACTCTATATACTGTCTCTCAAATTCCCTTTTGGAACGCTCTATCTCAGTCCTGTAATCAGACTGTATCTTTTGCAGATTGATTTCGGCCTCCATATACTCAGGCATTAGCTTGAGGGTTGAGTTAAAATCAAGGTAACCGAACTTGCCTTCCTGAGCCGACAGCCCAAGACACAAGTTAACAAGCACAATAAGAGATAACAGTCTGGTTTTCATAACATATAAGGTTAGTTGGAAAAACTTGGAATCACTTGATTCCCAGTTTGGCCTTTACAGCCTCGGTAACATCGGTTGTAAGTGTGGAGCTTACAAACGGAACTACTCCGCCGGCTACATCAAAGATACAAACGTATGTACCTTCTTCGCCTACAGTCTGGATAGCCTTGAGTACCTTGTTGTTTATGCCATCCATGAGTTCCTTGGACTTTTGATCCAGGTTTACCTGGCAATCCTGATAATACTGGGTCATCTTTTGCTGGCTCTCTAACAGCTCCTGTTCACGACGGGTACGGATGCTCTCGGGAAGAGTCTCGCGGTTCTTCTCATAGTCCTCGGCTTTCTTGGCGTATTCGGAATCCATATACTGCAGCTCCTCCCTGTACTGTTTCTGAAGTTCCTCCAGCTCAGTCTGGGCGCTCTTATACTCACTCATCAACGGAATTATCTCTGATGTATTTACATGACCGAATTTCTGTGCAAAAACAAATCCCGGAACTAATGCCATCAAGGCAACAATAATAATCTTTTTCATATCGTACATTTTAAGTTTTTCAAATTATTCAGTGATTCAGTTTCACAAAAGTATGCAATTAGTTTGAATATCCCAGTTTCTTGAGAACCTCATTGCTTATGTCTATCTTGGGTGAGGCATATATCATGCTCGAAGCCGATGAGCGGTCAACAACCACCTGATATCCGTCAGACTCGCTTATCTGTTTGATGGCCTCGTAAATCTCATCCTGGATAGGAGCCATAAGACTCTCCTGTTTCTTATAGAGTTCGCCGTCAGGACCAAAATACTGGCGCTTAAGTTCGCTAGCCTGTTTTTCCTTGGCTACGATCTCTTCCTCTTTCTTGGCTTTCTGCTCCTCGGAAAGGAACAGTGACTCGTTCTGGTAGTTCTTGTACAGGGTCTGGGCCTCAAGGTTAAGGGCCTCTACCTCGGCCTGCCAACGTTTTGAGAACTGGTTGAGTTGCTCGTTTGCACGCTCATATGCCGGAATCCTGTTCAGGATATACTCCATATCTACCAAAGCAAATTTCTGCGCACCTGCGGTGATGCAGAAAAACAGCATCATTGCTGCGATTGATAATGTCTTTTTCATAATCGTCATTTCTTAGTGTCTACCTATATTATACCCGTTTGCTGTTGCAGGTTAAAATTCCTGTCCCAGGATAAAGTGCACCTGACTGCCGCTGTAACGGTTTGTACCCATTACCTGGTCAAAGCCGTATGCCCAGTCAATACCCATCAGACCAATCATTGGAAGGAATACTCTCACACCTACGCCAGCCGAACGTTTCAGGTCAAACGGATTGAACTTTCCAATGGAATCCCAGGCGTTACCGCCCTCAACAAACGCCAATGCGAAAATGGTGGTTGAATTCTCCATCAAAAGCGGGTATCTTAATTCTGCTCCCATGCGGGTATATGCGTAACCGTCGGAATACGGGGTAAGCGAACCGTTGTCATAACCGCGCAGGCCCACAATCTCGGTTGCATATGTATAAGAGCCTCCGCTCATACCGTCACCACCCATGTAGAATGTTTCAAAAGGTGATCTCTTGTATTTGTTGTAATGTCCCAGCAAACCAAAGTCAAACCTTGTCATAAGCACCAGATGTCTCTTTACACCGCTCACCAGGGCAGTATATGTGCGACTGCGGAATTTCCATTTGTTATACTCAATCCATTTGTGCTTTTGACGCAGCTCT
>Ga0310695_10012686_pt1 | contig 11732 bp, 8 predicted proteins | sample RumenRJG_04DNA_FD_203882 | JGI IMG/M metagenome (GOLD analysis project Ga0310695, IMG submission 203882) | Bovine rumen microbial communities from Lethbridge, Alberta, Canada - RJG_04 (v2) (version 2) | ecosystem: Host-associated > Mammals > Digestive system > Stomach > Rumen | place: Canada... | reverse complement strand
CGTAGAGAGCAACAACTTTGCCCTTGCCGCCCATCAGATCGAACAGATGCTTCGCGGTGTTGTACCCGGCAACGAAATCATCCGGGGACATGTGAACAACAAAGGAATCGAAATCGGCAGGTTCCAGTTCGTCAGCGTGATGCCACAGGATGGCAACTTTCGCGCCGGCTTCTTCCGCGATCTCAACAACGTTGGCGGTGTTGGCTTTGGAAGCGGGGTCGGTCACGAAGATGGAGTGATCGCCGTACTGGGCGATGAAGTCACGCATTGCCTGCATTTCTTTGTTGTCATCGCCGTCAGTCGCGAGGACCTGGGCAACGACATCGTCCTTGGAGTCAGCGAACAGTTCGCCTCCCTTGGCTTCCTGGGCCCAGAATTCGTTGTCCAGGGAGTGGACAAGAATGCCGAGATGCCAGACATCATCAGATCCGGCAGCCGGGGCTTCTTCAGCAGCGGGCTCTTCAGCCGGAGCTTCTTCAGCAGCAGGCTCTTCAGCCGGGGCTTCTTCAGCGGCAGGTTCCTCAGCCGGGGCTTCTTCAGCAGCAGGCTCTTCAGCCGGGGCTTCTTCAGCAGCAGGCTCTTCAGCCGGGGCTTCTTCAGCAGCGGGCTCTTCAGCCTTATCAGCGGCATCGGCAGCAGCTTCTTCGGCCTTCGCGAGAGCATCGGCACCGGCTTCCTGGGCCTTCTCCAGGGCTTCAGCACCGGCTTCCTGGGCCTTCTCCAGGGCTTCAGCACCGGCTTCCTGGGCTTTCGCCAGGGCATCGGCACCGGCCTCTTCGGCCTTCGCGACCGCATCGGCAGCAGTCTCTTCAGCCTTCGCGGCGGCATCGGAAACAGCTTCCTGGACCGCTCCGGAGACTTCTTCAGCCTTTTCCTCAACAGTTTCAACGACATCGGAAACAGTATCCTTAACTGTTTCAACGGCATCCTTAGCAGTATCTACAGCTTCAGTCATTTTGGCTGAAACTTCCTTCTGCTGTTCAGCGGTTTTGCAGCCGGTCAGTACTAAACTGAAAACCAGCAAAACAGCCAACAATACGGATAAGCTTTTTTTCATGGCAACTCCTTGAATTTTTCCCCGCTTTTTCCCATCTGCGGTACCTATCTATTCTAATCCCATTTTTCCCGAATTCTCAAATTAAGTAAAAATACAATAACACGAAAGAAATCGGTTTCATTCTGATTCCGCCCTGCCGGGAAATACGATCTTACAGCCATCCATTCAACATAGATCATGAACAGCGATGCCTTTGATGTTTTTCTCTCTTTCCTCATTCCCTGATCATACAGATGCATCGGAAAACGAATGAGTATAATTTAACAGAATCAAAAAACGGAAAGGAGCCAGTCATGATCAATTTTTCTCAGGACGGTGCAATTGACCTGAAAAAGGTCCCTGATCCCAACATTCTCGGAGATGTCAAACAGCTTTTTATTCCCGGAGAGACACTTATCGGTGTTTACCAGACGGTCCGGGATCAGGTCGTGTTCACAAACCGGCGCATCATAACAATCGATGTCAAAGGCCTGACCGGCAAACGGAAAGAATTTTTCACGCTGCCATATTCAAAGATCCAGTATTTCGGGATCCAGACGCCGGGCCTGATCGAAATGATCCCCGATACAGAATTGACGATGGTTTTTGCCGACGGGATGAAAGCTGACTTCGAATTTAAGGGAAGCAGCGACATCATGGAAATAGCACGTGCGATCAGCTTTTTCGCGCTTCAGTAACGGTCCGAAAAAACTGAGCCTGTCAGTAATGCTGATGATCCTCATCAGCAGCTGCCGGGCCCGGCTGCCTGATCCGCAGGTGGTCCGCATTTTTCCCACCGCATCACCGGTCCCGACAAGCACTGCCTCTCCGGAACCGGTCTTAACATTGGAGCTGCCCACCCCATCTCCGACCGCACAGCCGGCAGCGGTCAATTATTCCGTTCCGGTCCTCTCCCAGAAAGATCTGCTGTTAAACGGCGCCCCTACGGGAGTCGGATGTGTTCCCGTCTGCATCGAAATGATCACAGCCTGGTGGCACAGTGTCTCGGAAGAATATCCGATCCTAACAGCCCAGGAAACCATCGACCGAAATGCCGCGCAGGGGCTCTACGCTGCAGGCCGGGGAATGACATCCGCCAGCGCCGCGGATGAACTGGCAGAACTCGGCTATGTCCATGAAATGAAGCTGAACAGTTCCAGAGAAGAACTTCTGGAAGCTTTTGAAACTCACGGTCCTGTCGGTGTTCTGGTCAAGACCAACTGGATCCCGGGCACCATGAATCATGCCGCCGTTATGACCGCGTATGACCCGGCCAATGACCTTGTGACTTTTAATGATCCGTTTTACGGAAGCACCGTTCAATGGAGCTGGGAAGCGTTCGACGGGATCTGGGGATTGAATTACGCAGGAGACCGGGATTACAGCGGGACGGTCGTCCGCAGGGTATTTTTCACGATCTTTCCGGAACATTAATAAGGCTGTCCGAAGAACGGAACCGAATCAGGATATTGTTCCTGTTTTTTTCTGTTTTTGTCATTACACGCTTATTTCGAATATGTTATTCCGGTCTCCATAAGTTATAATAGAATTGTGAAATTTATGACAAACAGGACCTGCTGTAATATACAGGGTCCTGAATTTTGTTCTGAAACAGAGGAATTCATGGAATACAGAATTGAACATGACTCAATGGGCGAAATGAAAGTCCCGGCCGACAAGTACTGGGGCGCACAGACCCAGCGCAGTTACCAGAACTTCAAGATCGGCACCGAAAAGATGCCGAAAGAAGTCATCACCGCTTTCGCTTACCTGAAGAAGTCTGCCGCCCTGGCAAATTTCCGTCTCGGGAAGCTGGATCAGGAAAAACTGGATGCCATTACGGCGGCTGCAGATGAGATCATCGCAGGAAAACTGGATGACAACTTTCCGCTGGTGGTATGGCAGACAGGCAGCGGTACACAGTCCAATATGAACGTCAATGAGGTCATTGCCAACCGCGGTAATGCAATCGCCGGGAAAAAGCTGCTTCATCCCAATGATGATGTCAATAAATCCCAGAGTTCCAATGACACATTCCCGACGGCCATGCATATCGCTGCCGTTTTTGAAATCAACCAGAAGCTGATCCCCTCCATTCAGACGATGATCGAGACATTCAAACGTCTTGAAGCGGAAAATGAAGGTATCGTCAAGTCAGGACGCACACACCTTCAGGATGCCACGCCGATCAGTTTCTCCCAGGAGATCAGCGGCTGGCGCAATATGTTGGAAACCGCACTGGAACAGATCGAAAGAGCCATGGCGGGGATCTCCCGGCTGGCACTCGGCGGCACTGCTGTCGGCACCGGTCTGAACGCCCCGAAAGGCTTCGCGGAGGAAGCCGCGAAAGCAGTTTCGGAATATACCGGATACAACTTTGAGACCGCTCCGAATAAATTCCATTCACTCACATCCAAAGACGATCTGGTCTTCATGCACGGCGCGCTGAAAGCTCTTGCCGCCAACCTGATGAAGATCGCCAATGATGTCCGCTGGCTGGCAAGCGGTCCGCGTGACGGTCTCGGCGAGATCAATATTCCTGCCAACGAACCCGGCAGTTCCATCATGCCCGGAAAGGTCAACCCGACACAGTGTGAATCCATGACCATGGTAGCCGTTCAGGTCATCGCCAATGATACGGCTGTCGCCTTTGCGGCTTCCCAAGGCAATTTTGAACTGAATGTCTTCATGCCGGTACTGATCTATAACTTCCTGCAGTCCGTAAGGCTTCTTGCCGAGGGGATGCGTTCCTTCAATGACAACTGTCTGGTCGGCATCACTGCCAACAGGGAGAAGATGGATCACAACCTTCATAACTCCCTGATGCTGGTCACCGCCCTGAACCCTTATATCGGTTATGAAAATGCTGCAAAGACCGCCAAACTGGCGTTCAATGAAAATATTTCTCTCCGCGAAGCCTGTGTAAAGCTCGGTTTCCTGACGGAAGAAAAGTTTGATGAAGTGTTCCACCCGGAACAGATGATTTAATCCGGTTTACCCGGCCAACAATAATTTGAGAGGAAATGGTGTTTTATGTCTGAAAAATTGACAAGAGTTGAACGTGATTCGATCGGCGAGATGAACATCCCGGTTGAAGCTTATTATGGTGTCCAGTCCATGCGCGCGCTGGAGAACTTCCTGATTTCAGGTTACCATCTGCGCCCCGAAATGATCGACAGCCTTGCGGAAGTCAAGAAAGCCTGCGCGATCGCCAACTTCAAAGCCGGTCAGATGACAAAGGAAGTCGCAGACGCCATCGTCCAGGCCTGTGATGAGATCCTTGACGGCCAGTGGCACGATGAATTCATCGTTGATCCGATCCAGGGCAGTGCAGGCACCTCCATCAACATGAACGCCAACGAAGTCATCGCCAACCGCGCGATCGAGATCCTCGGCGGAACCAAAGGCGATTACTCCATCGTCCATCCGAATGACCATGTCAACTACGGTCAGTCCACCAATGACGTGATCCCGACCGCAGGGAAACTCACGATCATCAAACTCGGCAATTACCTTCTCTATGAATTGAACGCGCTCTATGATGCGCTGATGGAAAAGGCAGAAGAGTTCGACGATGTGATCAAAATGGGCCGCACCCAGCTGCAGGACGCAGTGCCGATCCGCCTCGGGCAGGAATTCCATGCCTATGCCACCGCTGTAAAGCGCACCATCCCCAACCTCAGCCATGTTCTGGGTTACATGCACTACATCAACATGGGCGGTACCGCTATCGGTACCGGCATCAACGCTGATGAGAAATTCTTCAATATCATCACCGAAGAACTCAGCGCTGTCACCGGCCTCGAACTGCATCAGGCTGAAGACTGCATCGACGCCACCCAGCACATTGACGCGTTCCCGGCCGTCTCCGGTGCTGTCCGCACCTGCGCCATCGCCCTTTCCAAGATGTGCAATGACCTGCGCCTGCTCTCCTCCGGCCCGCGCTGCGGCCTCGGCGAGATCAACCTGCCCGCCAAACAGAACGGCTCCTCCATTATGCCGGGCAAAGTCAACCCCGTCATTCCGGAAGTCGTCAACCAGGCTGCCTTCCTGTGCATGGGCAACGACGTCACTGTCGGTCTTGCTGCCGAAGCCGGCCAGATGGAACTGAACGCCTTTGAACCGATCACGTTCTACTGCCTGTTCAACTCCATGGAAGTCCTGACCAATGCGATCCATACCCTGATCGTCAACTGCATCGAAGGCATTACCGCCAACAAGGAATACTGCTCCAAGCTGGTCCACAACAGCGTCGGCATTATCACCGCCCTTGTCCCGCACATCGGCTACCAGCATGCCGCTGACATCGCCAAGAGAGCGATCAAGACCGGTGAACCGGTTGCTGATCTGATCCTGGCTGAAAAACTGCTGACTCGTGAACAGCTCGATGTCATCCTGGATCCGTGGAACCTGACTAAACCGGGCATCTCCGGCAAGGAACTGCTCAAGAAATAATTTCTGAGCTGATCATACAAAGCGAACGCTGCGGCTTATCACCGCAGCGTTTTTCATCCCCGGACAGTTTGTTTAATCAAAGACCGGGATGCCTGTATGGACATCCCGGTCTTGTTTTTCAGAAATAAGTCAGCGCTGTTTTTTGAACCAGTTTTTCCACTCACGTTTTTCCCACACGACAAGCATCGGAGCAGCGATGAAGATCGAGGAATATGTCCCCATCAGGAGCCCCACCAGCAGAATGATGGAAAAATCTCGGAGAGACGCCCCGCCGAGAAGCGCCATGGAGAGCAGCATGAATTCCGACGTCATCAGCTGGGTGTTGATCGAACGTTCAAGCGTCTGTACGATGGAGTGGTTGACAAGAACTTCATAATCCACATGCTTCAGAAGACGGCTGTTTTCCCGGATACGGTCGAAAACAACGATCTTATCCTGCACGGAGAAACCGATCACCGTCAGAAGCGCGGTCAGCGTCAAGGAACTGAACTGCCAGCCCCAGAACTGCCCGAATACGGAAAGACTGATGACGATCAGACTGTCATGGATCATGGCAATGATCGCGCAGATACCATAGCGGAAAGAATTGGGGATCGAACGGAAAGCAAACCAGATGTACAGGATCACACCGAACGCAGCTGCAGCCACAGCGCCGAAGGCTCGTTTGGCAACTTCACTGCCGATGGAAGGACCGACTGACTGGATATTGTATTGCAGCGCTTCGGGATCCTGATCATATTTTTCAGCCATAGCGTTGATATATGCAGTAATCTGTTCATCCGAAAGAAATTCCGTTCGGACGATCGCATTGTTTTCGCCGGAAGTCTGCACTGTACAGCCGCTCAGGCCGAGGTCTTCCGTAGCCAGTTCCAGTTCCTCACGGGCAGGCATCGTTCCGTCAGCAAACCGGAGTTCGATCATCGTTCCGCCGGTGAAATCGATACTCAGCGGCATCCCCTTGATCAGCAGCACGATCAGTCCGGGCAGGATCAGCAGAAGAGAGAAGGCAAAAAACCAATAGCGTTTTGAAAGAATATTGAATTTCATCTTTTCCCCCTTTTATGCCGAAAGCCACTTTTTATGATCTTCCTGCTTCATATTTTTCGTCAGCAGGAAAAGCAGCGTGCGGGTCACCAGATATGTGGTGATCAGGCTGATCACGACCCCGAGCGCCAGTGTCACGGCAAAGCCTTTTACGATGGTCGCGCCGAAAGAAGAACCGAAATAGAAAAGGATCGCGCTGGTGATCAGCGTGGCAGCATTTGAATCACGGATCGATGACCATGCCTTCGGCCAGCAAAGTGTCACAGCCTGTTTGATGGTCTTTCCTTCCCGCAGTTCTTCTTTCAGACGTTCAAACATCAGAACATTCGAGTCGAAAGCACCGCCGGTAGTCAAAAGCAGACCCGCGATCCCGGAAAGGGAAAGCGTCACAGGGATCAGTTTGTAGACCGCAAAAGTTACCGCGCCATAGAAAATGATGGCGATCACAGCCACAATACCCGGAACACGATAATAGATCAGCATAAATAACGCGGCAAGGCCAAGACCGATCAGGCCTGCGATCAGACTCTTTTTCAGGCTGTCTTCCCCAAGCGTGGCACCGATCTTTTTATATTCGACGATCCTCAGCGGGATCGGAAGCGAACCGTATTTCAGCTGGACAGCCATGGCATTCGCGTCTTCGATCGTGAAATTGCCTTCGATCACGCCTTCGCCGTTCGGGATCTCAGAATTAATGCGCGGGCTGGAGATTACCCGTCCATCCAGCACCAGCGTCAGGAACTTTCCGATATTGTTTCTTGTGAAATCCGCAAAGATCTTTCCGCCTTCGTCTGTCATTTCAAAAACAACCACAGGACGATTCTGCTGCTCGATCAGCTGAACTCCCACATTCTTCAGGTCCGCACCGGTCAGGATCGTATGATAGACCGTCTCGTCAGGGGCGATCTCTTCAACAGAGCCGGGCTTTCCGTCCGTCCGGATAAGTTCACCCGGAGAAAAATAATCAGTCCCGGTATCGACAAATTCAAGCATGCCTGTTTCTTTGAGTGTATCCAGAACTTCATCCGTATTCGTCATTCCCGGAAACTCGGCCACGATCCGATTCTCACCCGCGACCTGAAATACCACCTCACTGACACCCAGCCCGTTGGATCGGTTTTCCAGGATCTGACGGGCAATATCCAGCTGATCGGCTGTCACGACGGTATGCTCATCAACATCTGCCTCAAGCAGCACCTGCATACCACCCTGCAGATCCAAACCGAGATTCAGTCCCGCCGGACGATGGATCCCGAACATATCGATCGCATGAGGCAGATCGACATAGACCGCAGCGGCAAAAACAAGGATAATGATGAGGAGATTGATATAGATTCTTTTCATATTTGACCTCTCTCTGCGTACTGCCCTCAGGCAGCAAACAAAAGAATTATACCCCTTTCCTCCCGAATAGCCGTAAAACAGGGAGAATCGGAAGTCCGGCTATGATTATTGGTTATAATTACACCTGTATGAAGACAAAAATAACCCGGATTCTTATATTTTTATTTCTGACATGCGGGGGACTTTTGTGGATCAACAGGGATCTTTTCCGCTTTGAACAGATCTTTGTCTACAAACGCACCTTTTCCAATGATGCCGATCCGAAAGGGGAATATATCCTTTCCACCGAACAGATCGCGCTCAAACCGGGCAGCTATCAAATCGTTGTCGAGGGATCATTTCCCGGTAAAGGCAGCGGTTATTATCTGATCGATTCTTCCGAGGAAAAATTATTCTTCTCCGAATTTCCTGCCGGCGGTACGGAATCCGCCGCCGGTTTCACGATCAGCGGCGGCACGAAACAACTCCGGTTCGGTGTTTCCTATGATCCTGAGACAGCAGGGCTCAGCGTCAACAAACTCCGGATCATGTCCAATCATGTTCTTTACAAAGAATCCATATTGAAACATGGGACCATTTCCGGATTCTTTATTCTGGTGATGGCAATTTTGATGTTCCGGGTCCTGTATCCGGATATCTGCCGCAGGTGTTTTCCGAGACTGTCCGGACCCGAAAATGAACGGATGATCCTGTTTATCCTCTTTCTGAGCCTGGTTACGGCCGTCCCGTATTTTCAGAGTGAACATTATGTTACCGGGGATGACCTGTATTATCACATCCGCCATCTGCGCGGGATCGCGGCATCCCTGCGGGCCGGACATTTTCCGGTGCGCGTCCTGTTGGACTGGCTGGAAAACTACGGTTACGGGAGCGGATTCTATTATCCGAATATGTTCCTTACGATTCCGGGGATCCTGATCCTTCTGGGTTTCCATCCGATCGCTGCCTATGAGATCTTCGTCACGATATGCGGCTTTTTCGCCTTGCTGACAATGTTCCTGACGATCCGCAGGATCAGCCGGGGCGATGAGACAGCTGCCTATGCGGGAGTCATCCTTTATGCTTTTGCCGCGTACCGTCTGGCGGATACCTATTACCGGGCAGCGCTGGGAGAGATCCAGGCTTTCATTTTTCTCCCGATGATCATCTGGGGACTTTTCGAAATATTCAGCGGACAGCCGCAGCGCTGGTGGATATTCGCCTTCGCCTTTACCGGGCTGCTGTGGAGTCATGTGATCAGCCTTGCGCTGGCGGGTGTCATCACAGCTGTCTGGGCTGTACTGCATATCAGGCGCATCTTTACCGACCGCAGAGTCTTTTTTGCGATGCTGAAAGCAGTCCTCCTGACCTTGGCTTTGGGAGCGTGGTTCCTGCTGCCGATGGCGGAACAATCCGCGACCAATGAACTGAAGATCAATATGATCATGTTCAACGCGGAACTCCAGCCCTACGGCAGTTACAGCCCGTGGCAGAGCCTTTTCCTGTTCTTTTACGACTGGAATTATGAAGTCTCCGAACGATTTGTTTATCCGGGCTGGCCGCTGCTGATCATCCCGCTGCTGCGGCTGATCTTTCTCCAGCGAAAAGATGACCGGATCATGAAACTTGCCGATGAGCTTTCCGTGTACGGTCTTGCAGCGATGATCATGTGCACGGGGCTTTTTCCCTGGAAAGTGTTTATTCAGCTTCTTTTCCGTATCCAGTTTGCCTGGCGGATCATGATGCTCAGCACTGTTTTGCTTGCGATAAGCTGCGGCTTATATACTTCACGGCTCATGCAAAAGTTTCTGCCGGATTCTTCCATGGCTATGAAGCTGGTTCCCGTTTTTATTCTTTCGGCTGTTTGCGGGATCCCGATCCTGATCGATTCCATGACCGTACATGCTTTTGATATGGATTATTACCGGTTTGTCGAGCGCAGCAATTTTCTCAGCGGGTCCGAATATCTGCCGGTCGGACTGAACCGTGAGGTCATTGAAAAGACCGGAGACCGTGTCGTTTGCCACGACCCGGATTTTGAGATGCTTTCCGCTGTCAGGAAGGGACTTTCCTTCACCTTCGGGTTCCGGTTCCCTGATGATAAAAGGGACATCACGATGCGTGTCCCGCTGATCTATTACACAGGATACCGCGGGTTTTTCACCGGTCCTGATGGGGAACAGCGGGAGATTCCCATTTCCAAAGACGATCAGGGTCTTATAACCGTGACAAACTCAGAAAATGCTTCAGGCACGATCACGGTCCGTTACGTTAAAACCGCGGTACAGCATGCGGGTGACTGCATAACACTGACAGCCATCCTGTTCTGCCTGTATCACTTACTCAAACAAAAGCGGAACAGGAACGCATGAAGAAACGCCTCGGCATCCTTATTCTGACCGTTTTTTTCCTGGGATCTCTGTTCCTCATAAACAGAGATATCGGCCATTTTGAATACCGTGACCCACGCGAGCGGGAATTTGCTCCTGAAACCGCAGCGAAAGGTATCTTCACACTCGGAGATTTTATTCTGCTGAAGCCCGGACTTTATGACCTTACGCTGGAAGGTTTGCTCCCGGGAAGAGGAGCCGATATCTTCATCAGGGATGACAGCGGCGAAACTATTTTTGAAGAGGAGTTTTCCGATCCCGGCAGTCAGAAGGTTTTCTCTTTCCGGATCAGCGGCCCGGCAAGGCAGGTCCGGCTCTATCTGGGATATGATCCCGCCTGCGGCGTCACCAGGATCAGCAGTATCCACCTCACCGGGGACGGCATCTATTTCAAAGATTCTGTTTTCCGCCATCTTTTCGTCAGCTGCCTTATTTCAGCGTTTTTCCTATGCTGCCTGCTGCGTATTCTGAGACCGGGAGCTTTTTTCAGGCTTTTTCCCTGCCTGAATGACCCGCGGAACGAACGGACGCTGCTGTTTCTGCTCGCGCTGACACTGATCGTCTCCATTCCCTGTCTGAACCCGGCCACTTATATCCGCGGAACGGATACGCTCTTCCACCTGAGCCGGATGAAGGGGATCATGGCAGACCTCAAAGCAGGGATATTTCCACCGAGGATCGAGCTTTTCTGGCTTGATGACACCGGCTACGGTGTGGGTTTCTATTATCCGGAGATCTTCCTGGTTCCGTCTGCGGTTCTGCTTCTGCTCGGATTTGATCTGCTTGCGGTCTACAAACTGTTCAGCCTCTGTTATGTATTCTGCATTCTCCTGTCTTTTTTCTGGTCCGCAAAAAAAATCGGCGGAGATCGATACAGCGCAGGGATCTCAGCAGCCATATTCATCGGTTTTTCGGTATACAGGCTGCAGAACCAATACGGCCGTGACGGGCTGGGCGAATCTGTTTCATATATTTTTCTGCCTCTCATCGCTGCGGGGCTCCACCAGCTTTTCCTTCGGAAGAAAGGGGGCTGGAAAACACTCGCGCTCGGTTTTACCGGTACTTTGCTCAGCCATACACTCAGTTTTGTTCTCGCCCTGATCTTGTCAGCGATCTTCCTCCTGTTCCGGATACAGACCCTTCTGCGGAACAGATCCATTGCAGCTGATCTCATCAAAGCTGCGGTCTTGTCTGTATGCCTCAGCGCATTTTTCCTGTTTCCCATGCTGGAACAGAAGATCATGGTACCGAATCTGAAGATCAACCGGATCACATCCGGAAATCTCGATCTGACATGGGCAAGTGACGTGTATCCTTTCCGCAGTCTGTGGCTATATTCAAAAGCTCCTGATCCGGGACGGGATACACTGCTGGATGTATTTCCGGGATGGTCGTTGCTCGCAATACCCGTTTTGAGGATCGTCCTGATGAAGCAGCTCAAAAGGGAAGCGGAGATCCGCACTGCAGATATCTTCACAGCGGCC
>Ga0310695_10012685_pt1 | contig 11732 bp, 12 predicted proteins | sample RumenRJG_04DNA_FD_203882 | JGI IMG/M metagenome (GOLD analysis project Ga0310695, IMG submission 203882) | Bovine rumen microbial communities from Lethbridge, Alberta, Canada - RJG_04 (v2) (version 2) | ecosystem: Host-associated > Mammals > Digestive system > Stomach > Rumen | place: Canada... | reverse complement strand
AGACAGGGCATGAAACAAACTGATGAAGAGATCATACGTCTTATGCTGGAAGACTGATGCCTGTCCGGACTCAATATTCTGTATGCAAAGTCACATGCGAGTTTTCTTTTCGACCGAAAAGGGTATATAATAAATGCCGGACGACTTTTGAAAGGAGATTCGTATGTCGAGGAATCTTGTCATATACTTTTCACGCCGCGGCCAGAACTATTTCGGCGGTAAGATACTTTCGATAGAAAAAGGCAACTCCGAGCTTATCGCAGAATTCATACGCGATGCTGTCGACGCGGACGTCTTCGAGATCCGTACTGTCAAGACATATCCGGAAGACTACCACGCCTGTATCGAAGAGGCAAAAGCCGAGCTCCACGATAATGCGAGGCCGCGCCTTGAAGAATACCTCGAAGGGCTCAGGAAATACGATAACATTTTTGTCGTCGGCCCTTGCTGGTGGGGGACATATCCGATGGCGATGTTCACACAGCTTGAGGACCTCAGGTTCGAGGGCAAGAGGGTCATGCCTGTCATGACACATGAAGGTTCAGGCCTGGGCTCTGCAGAGCGAGATCTCAAGCGTGCATGCATCGGTGCAAAAGTCGTGAGGGGCCTTGCCATTCAGGGCAGCAAAGTCGCTGAGTCCAGAGAGAAGGTCGCAGAGTGGGCGAGAAAGAATATAAGGTGATGTTGTAGAACAGAGCCATAACATAACGACACAAAGGAGGAATACAGATGAGTCATATTTTTGCAATCGTTGTCATAGTAGTAATTCTATACCTGCTGCTTTCCAATATCAGGATCGTGCCGCAGGAGCATGCATATATAATCGAGAGGCTTGGAAAATTCAAGGCTGTATGGTATGCAGGCCTGCATCTCAAGATCCCGTTTATTGACAGGATAGTCAACAAGATCTCGCTCAAAGAGCAGGTTTTCGACTTCCCGCCGCAGCCTGTTATCACAAAGGATAACGTTTCGGTAAAAGTCGACTCTGTAGTATTCTCCAAGGTATTCGATCCTCAGAAATACACATACGGCGTAGAGAATCCTATAGCCGGACTCCAGAATCTCTCAGCTACAACGCTCAGGAGCATCATCGGAGGCATGGAGCTTGATACCACACTTTCAAGCAGAGAGACGATCAATGCTCAGATGGAAGCCATCCTCGACGAGGCTACCGATCCATGGGGCATCAAGGTGAACAGAGTAGAGCTCAAGAACATCGACCCGCCTCATGAGATCGAAGAAGTCATGACCAAGCAGATGAGAGCAGAGCGTGAAAGACGTCAGACGGTACTTGAGGCTCAGGCTCACCAGGAGTCAGTAGTATCCAGAGCAGAGGGTGACAAGAAGGCGAAAGTGCTTGCAGCTGAGGCTGAGAGAGAAGCCAAGATCGCTCTTGCACAGGGCGAAGCTGAATCCATCAGGCTCGTCTATGAAGCTCAGGCGGACGGTCTTGAGAAGCTGAGACAGGCTCACATCGATGAGAGTGTTCTCAGACTCAAAGGCCTTGAGGCTCTCAGAGATGTCGCAGACGGCAGGGCTACCAAGATCTATATGCCGACGGATATCACCAAGGCAGTAGCTTCTCTCGGAGTAGTATCAGAAGCACTCGGAATCGGTGATTCGACACCTGTAGATACCAGCGCAAAGTCAAAAGCTCCTGATGAAGTTGATCCTTGCCTGCACGATGATACGAGCAAAGAGGGCAGGGCGGCAGCTATGACCGGTAACGTCATCAGGACGGATATCGAGAACCGAAAGGGCACATTGTAAACACTTGCGGATCATTGCAGAATCCTGCAGGCGAATGCAGACACCTGCAAGGCGAATGCAGACACCCGCAAGGCGAATACAGACACCCGCAAGGCGAATACAGACACCCGCAAGGCGAATGCAGACACCCGCAAGGCGAATGCAGACACCTGCAAGGCGAATGCAGACACCCGCAAATCGTTATAAACGACATAACGCATAAAAAAGGACTTTTTCTGATTTGTGTACACGAGATGGCTGAAACGCAGTTTCCATGTACACAGATCACGTCAACTTTTTAGCTGATGACAAATATGTGTAAAAAAAGAGCGTATAATAGAGTTAGAGTCTCTAAAATACGCTCTTTTGTTTTCGTTTGACGGACAATAAACAAAAAAAGAGGTAAACGAAACTGTACCGGAAAGATGCAGAAACAAAAAGTGTACATAGAATGCTGATAATTGACCTTTCATGTACACAATCTAAAAAAACTCCTTTTTCCAACCGTTCATATGAAAAAATGCGTACGAAGCATTCACTCACATGACTGAAGTTTACAAATCACATAAAAAATGCAGCTGAAGCATTCACCCACATGACTTCAGGTCTGCATTTCTGTTGCCGCAGCTCACCTGAAAGAATGCTTTCAGGTGAACTGCAATTGCTTAATAATTTGTTACTTGCTCAGGATGTGGATCTCCTGGAAGAGCTCTTCGCGGAGCGATCTCTTTGCCTTGAGTGCTTTTGCAAGATCAAGATGGACGATCTTTCCGTTTACTTCGCCGATGGCTCTGTTGCCGATCCCCTGTGAGAGCAGCTCTACCGCCATCATACCGCAGTCCGTAGCAAGCATTCTGTCACGGAAGGTAGGTGATCCACCTCTCTGCAGATACGAGAGTACTGCCAGCTTGACATCCTGTCCGGTCTCTTTTTTCAGGACCCTGATAAGCTCTTGGGAGCTGACAGGATAACCCTCAGCTTTTATGATGATGTTATGAAGCTTCCCGCATTCGATACCTTCTTTGACTTTTGCCACGACTTCATCCAGCGGCATCTCGACCTCAGGAAGCAGTACGACTTCTGCTCCGCCGGCAATACCTGAATACAGGGCGATATCTCCGCAGTGTCTGCCCATGACCTCAATGACAGTGCTCCTGTCATGAGAAGAGCTGGTATCACGGATCTTGGTGATAGCATCCAGTACAGTGTTGACCGCCGTATCAAAACCTATGGTGTAGTCAGTGTAAGCGAGGTCATTATCTATGGTCCCCGGGAGTCCCATTACGAGAACATCCGACTCTTCAGACAGGATCCTCGCTCCCTCGAGAGAACCGTTTCCGCCGATGACGACCAGTCCTTCGATCTTCAGCTTTTCAAGATTCTTATAAGCGATCTTTCTGTTTTCCGGATCGTGGAATCTCTTGCTCCTTGCAGTCTTGATTATAGTGCCGCCTCTCTGAAGAGTATCGGCAACTGATCTGCGGCTCATTCTCTCGAACTTGTTGTCGATAAGCCCTTCATAGCCGCTGTGCACTGCAAAGACTTCCATATCGTGCTCGATACCGTTTCTTACGACAGCTCTGAGTGCTGCATTCATACCCGGCGAGTCGCCGCCGCTTGTAAGTACTGCTATCCTTTTCATTTGTTATAATCCCTCCGTAATCAACTGCCCCTTTATTTACTTCATACGCGCTCTGCTGGTCCGATCAAAATGGAATGCAGACCCAGATGTAAAAATCATTACACAGAATTATATCACAAATGTGTGCATAATCACTAAAAAAAGAACTCTTGCAGGATATATTCCGCAAAAGTTCTGTTCAACTATTATTGGTATAGGCTATTGGCGTGTGGCAAGTATCTCATCGATCACAGGCTGGAGAGCCTTTGAATCGATCCCGTTATAATCCTCAGTTGCGCGTCGCAGGATCAGCTGAGCTGTCTCCATCCCGTATATGCGCTCAGCATCGATCAGAAACTTATCGAACTGAGGCTTGTCAAGGCGTTTCAGCTTGCTCCGGTCGATCTTGCCGGGAAGGATGTAAAATGAGCAATGCTCAGGAAGGCTGCTGCTTCGTTTCATGACCTTTTCACGGTATTCTTCGTTCCCCGGATCACCAAGGCCGACCCCGCATACGATGATTTTGCGGCCTTCAAGTCCGAAGTTGCCGTAGTTCTGCCACATGATGTTGACATTGCTGATCTCGGCATCTCTGATAGCACCTATAAATATAACATTATGGTACAGAGATACATATCCAAGATGCTGTCTGGAATACTCTATCGCATCACAACCGAGGCTGCCAATCAGCCATTTTGCATATTGGTTGCAGCTGCCGTACTTACCGCTGGCGACTACAATGGTATCCGGCCTTACGACCTCACCGGCTTCTTCACGGCGCTTCATGGCCGTTCTGTTGGTGTTTCTTGCCATAGCATTACCTCACCGTAAATGCTCATCTATATACTTCTGACGAAGTGAACCATTTGCACTCTTGACCTTCTTGCCGTATGGCTGGAGGAGGTCATCAAGATCATACTTATCAAAAGGGACAAGACAATAGAATTCCTTGACCGACTCTTCAGTCTCGCCGCCTCTTCTCTCGATATTGACGATACCGTCTCCTTCGATGAGGATAACGCCCCACTCATCATCTCTGGTGATCTTGTGGATCTTGCCGTCCTTGATGATAAAAGTTCTCAGGGTCATGCCCTTCTGAAATCTGTAGTAAAGGGTGTCATCGTCTGTCTCAAATCTTGCATCGTGGAATCCGAAGAACGGAGCCTGCGAGAGCTGCTTGCCCTTGCGTGATACCAGAAAAGCGAGGAGAGCAGTGATCCAGATAGTGATGTGAAGCGGCAGCTGGCTCATCATAGTGGTGCCGCCAAACTTGTTGTTGACGATGATCATGCAGATAAGACCGCCGATAAGGATGACGACAGACAGGATGGTGTAGATCCTGCTCTTTTCCTCACCCTTAGCCCACTGCTGCTTTCTTATATTGAGAATACTCAGATCGCCCGGGTATACATCGTTGCTAGGATTAAGTTTCATTGAAAACTCCTGTAATTCATAGTTTTTTATGATGTCTGCATGTGCAGACCGTTTTCTTTCCAGCAGATTGTACTATATATTATATAGAAAAGCAAAATACTTTATCATTTCCTTAAATCAGCTTTAACAAATTCTACAGACAATTAGTTCACACTGATTCGTCACAAAACTGACACAATTATATTGACTTTGCTTTCAGAAATGCTATAATCAGCTTGTACAAATTGTGGAATCACTTTTTGCGTGTATTAAAAGGGATCCCACGAGCACGTATCTCATTATTTAATCATTAATACTATTTATGGAGGTTGTTTTATGATCGTATTAAAAGCACTTTCACTGATCGGCTTTGTACTCTGCGTAGTACTCATGCTCAGAAAGCAGAAAATGCTCATGGCAAGCGATGCTAAGGACCCTGATACAGGTCTGACTTTCGCAGAGACATGGGCAAGAGGTATGGAGAAGAAGAACCTGATCGCTACAATGATCATCGGTCTCGTTGCTAACTTCTTCGACACACTGGGTATCGGATCATACGCTCCGTCCACAACAGCATTCAAGCTGACAAAGTCTGTAGACGACGTACTTATCCCTGGTACACTGAACGTAGGAGACACAATGCCTGTATGTATCGAGGCATTCCTGTTCTTCGGATTCGTAGACATGGACATCCTGACACTCGTCGGAATGATCGTAGCTTCCGTAGTTGGTGCTTACACAATGGCTGGCGTTGTATCCAAGTTCAACCGTAAGAAGGTTAGATACGCTATGTTCGTAGGTATGTTCATCCTTGCTTCTGTAATGCTCTGCAAGGTTCTCGGCGTTGGCCCATTCGGCGAAGTCGGAACTGAGATGGGACTGAGAGGAGTTAAGCTGATCATCGCTATCGTAGCTAACTTCATCCTTGGAGCTCTCATGAGCATCGGTGTAGGTCTCTACGCACCTTGCATGGCTCTCTGCGTAATCCTCGGACTCGACACAGGCTGCGCATTCCCGGCTATGATGGGATCCTGCGCATTCCTGATGGCATTCGGTAACGGCCCTAAGTTCATCCAGGAAGGTCGTTATGACCCAGTTGCATGCTGGACACAGGGTATCTGCGGAACTATCGGCGTATTCATCGCTTACTTCATCGTAAAGAGCCTGAGCCTGAGAACACTGACAATCGTAGTAGTTATCGTCTGCTACATCACATCGTTCCTGTTCCTGCACGACGCTATCAAGAAAGGCGAGGCTGCTTAATCAGATCATTTCGATCAGAAGAATTAAGCTTGAAGTTCTGAACAGAACAACGATTATACTGACGGGGGACTTCTGTTTCCCGTCAGTTTTTTAGTCGGAAGAGAGAGTTTTAGATCAAGAACAATACGAGGGAAGAAGAATGGATGTTATAAAGTGTAAAGCTTTTGTAACGGCGGCTGATGAGGGCAGCTTTACTGCAGCCGGAAAACTGCTCGGTTATACTCCGTCCGGTATCAGCCAGCTGGTTTCAGCGATGGAGACAGAACTTGGGTTTTCCCTGCTCACAAGAAAAAGCCACGGTGTGGTTCTGACAAGAGAAGGGGAATACATGTATCCATATGCTGTCGAATTCCTCAGCAAGGAAGCTGAGTTATACTCTGCGGCAACAGAGCTTTCCGGTATGTACAAAGGAAATGTAATGATCGCCACATACAGCAGTATAGCGGCACATACTCTGCCGGGTATAATCAAGGACTTTACCGATGAGCATCCTTCCATCAATATCCAGATAGAGGAGACGACCAAGAACAAGATCGAAAAGATGGTCGCATCGGGCAAGGCTGATCTGGCATTTTGCTCAAAACTGTCCAATCCATCATATGACTGGTTCCCGTTTGGCGAAGATCCTATGGTTGCGGTGCTTCCAAAGGATCATCCATATGCAGACAAGGAATGTTATCCTCTTAAGGCGTGCAAAAGGGAAAACCTTATAATGCCTAGCGAGGGCGATGATACTGACGTACGTGAACTTCTCAAGAAGTACGGCATAGTTCCTAATATCAGGCTTACTACACTTGAGAATTACACGGCTATCAATATGGTAGAAAAGGGACTCGGTATCGGTATCATGAACGAAGGCATCCTGAGATACTGGCAGACCAACACTGTGACACTCCCGCTCGATCCACCGAGCAAGATAGATCTGGGCATCACTCTGCCTGACCTCGAGAATGCAGCGCCTGCTGTTAAGGAATTCGTCCTGTTCGCAGCTGAAAAGGTCGGTGCTAAGATCTAAAAACTCTGCAGATGATCCCCGGGACCTCTGCAGACCATACATTTGTCGCCTTAGGAGCGACCATTACGACCTCCCGTTTTGTTATTCTGAAACTGCAAAGATGAGCAGACTCACAATGGATAACAGAACAGGAGGTATTTATTATGAAAAAAGGACTTACAGAACTGGTAATGATACTCGACAGAAGCGGATCGATGAGTGGCCTTGAGGCTGACACCATAGGCGGATTTAACGGCATGATCGAAAAGCAGAAAAAGGAAGACGGAGAGGCTTATGTATCTGTGATACTATTTGACGATCAGAGCGAAGTGATCTATGACAGGGTGGATATCGGCAGGGTAGAGCCGATGACTGACAGACAGTATTATGTACGCGGATGTACGGCTCTTCTCGATGCGGTGGGAGATGCGATCCATCACATCGGCAATATCCACAAGTACGCAAGAGAAGAGGATGTGCCTGAAAAGACAATTTTCATCATAACGACTGACGGCATGGAAAACGCGAGCAGGAGATACAATTACAACAAAGTCCGCCGCATGATCGAAAGGCAGAAGGAGAAATACAACTGGGAGTTCATTTTCCTCGGAGCGAACATAGACGCTGCTGCAGAAGCGGCAAAAATAGGGATCGGTGCTTCCCGCGCAGCCAGATATGAGTGCGACAGCGCCGGTACCGCGCTCAACTACTCAGTTGTCGGAGATACAGTGGCAAAGCTCAGAAAGTGTGCGACCATGGAAATGAGTGCGGTCTTTGAGGAAGAGGATGCGCTGGCTCCGATAAGAGAAAACTACAGAAAGAAAAGCAGAAAGAAATAGAAGAACAGAAACGGTATGCAGTTCCGGTGGATCAAGAGCTGTGTTCCCGCGTTCACTCAGAGGAAGAACTCCCTTTTCGGAGTTCTTCCTGCAATTTGTATTTGCAGCTTTTGATGATATACTGATTCAAAGAGATCTACAGGGAGGGATAAGATGCCGCTTTCAATAATCAGAAATGACATAACAAGAGTAAGTGCAGATGCGATAGTGAATACTGCCAACCCGCATGTTGCTGTCGGAGAGGGCACTGATCTGGCAATATATGAAGCCGCCGGCATGGAAGCCCTGCTGGATGAGCGGGCTAAGATAGGTGATCTGGAACCGGGACAGGCCGCAGTAACACCGGCGTTTGCCCTTGATGCAAAATACATCATCCATACTGTCGGGCCTGCATGGCGCGGAGGCGATCACGGAGAAAAGGAGACTGTTTCACAATGCTATCGAAACTGCCTGCGCGAAGCGGTCAGGCTTGAATGCGAATCGATCGCATTTCCGCTTATCTCCACAGGCACATACGGATTTCCTAAGGATGCTGCTCTTGACATCGCTGTAAGGGAATTTACGGATTTCCTTGGCGATCATGAAATGGACATCAGTCTTGTTGTATATGACAAGGAATCTTTCGCGCTTTCATCAGAACTGTTCTCTGACATCAGGTCATACATAAGTGATGCTGAGGCACAGCGAAGAGTGTTTAACGAAGCCATGCCATTCTTCACTCCGGAATCATCAGTCACGATCGATGAGGAGGTGATGCGTTCTGCTCCTCGTTCAGCGATGCAGCCTGTCAGAAAAAAAGCCAGTGGCGGATTCAGGTTCCTGCACAGGAAGAGAGACAGAGAAGAGAATGCCGAGAAGGCCGAGAGGACAGAAACCCCGAAGCATTACGAAGAAGCCGATCCTGATACCGGATACAGCATTGGCATGGCATCCCCGGAAAGAATGAAAAGTGAGGAATCTGTTGCTCCTGATGAAGCAACAGGTGCACTTTATTCAAAGAGGAGTATAGATGAGTCTCTGGAGGAGCTGCTCAAAACTAAAGAAGAGACATTTCAGCAGATGCTCTTCAGGATGATCGACAGCAAGGGGTTGACTGATCCTGAGGTGTATAAGAAAGCAAATATAGACAGGAAGCTGTTCTCCAAGATACGCAGCAACAAGAACTACAATCCTACCAAGAAAACAGCGATCGCTTTCGCTATCGCTCTTGGTCTCAACCTCGATGAAACGACTGATCTGCTCAGAAGGGCGGGATTGTCGCTATCCCCAAGCAACCATTTCGATATCATAGTCAAATACTGCATAGAGCGAGGCATCACTAACATCCACGAGGTCAACTGCATACTTTTCGAGTTCGATCAGATGCTGCTCGGAGCATAACGATTAAAGTATAAAAAACTGCCGGCTTGTCCGGCAGTTTTGCTATTAAGCTGCATGTTTACTGTTTTGCCTGCGGATCTGCGCCGACCGCACGCTTTGCTCTGCGCTGCTTCATCTGATCTCTGAAATTGTCAGGTATCCATCTGCATGTCTTCTTGCTCTTTTTATATATGAATTCTTCAAATTCAGCCGGATCACCTATGGTGAATCTTGACTTTGGCAGGATGAAGAAATCTCTGCTTTTCATCCCGAGATAGAAGTAATCCTTATCATAATAGAATGCGGTGACATCCTTGTATTTCCCTGAACTTTCCAGAGAATCGCCGGTCCACGACCGGGCATCTGTCTGCGTGAACTCATATGTGAATTCTGTACCGTTCTTGTAAGCTTCGTCATTGCTCTTGGTCAGCGCGAGAGATATGTACTGGCGGAACAGACCAAGCAGAATAAGGAGCACTCCGACAACAGCGAGAGCGATCCTGAGCCACATCGTCTTAACGATAATAGCAGGCGCCGCAATGAGTATGCCGAAAAGGATCAGCCTCGGGGTGACACCCGGATGCATCACACGGTAATTGAAGGTGATATAAGCCTTGATGATATCTGAATCCCGCCTGGTTTTCACCTGATATATGACATCTTTACTCTTGTCGACTGTTACGGGCTTTTTCTGTGCCGCGGCGTTAGCTTTTCTTCCGGCGTTCTTTGCCATTAATGATCCACTCCCTGAATTTCATTGAATTTCTGCATAGATATACTGTTAAAACAGCTTACACAAGAAGTATAATCACAGACTCGCCTTTTGTAAACAGTAAGCCTCGGCTGTATAAAATGAACAGTGGTCATTTGCCTCATTTTGGTCTTGAATTGGGAAATATATGGAGTATAATAACATCGTTAAAAGGTGACTGAGATGCATAAAACAAATGGCCAGGACGGCTTATAACTGATATACACAGACCGCCTCGACTGACTGCAGCTGATGCTGCGTGGTAGTGATGGTCTTTTATTTTTGCAGACTGGAGGGAGAGCTGCTTATGACAAAGCAGGAGAAACGAAAAGCGACGTTGATATTTGCTGTTATAGCTCTCGTGTTCATGATCGGGGCGATCCTCACCGGAGGAAATACCGGTGAAGAGGAAACGATACAGCAGGTGATGCGGGACGCCGTGTTGCACGATATTAACAAAGTCAGCTTTTTTGGCCTTGAGGTCAATCCGGGTCTGATGGCAGGTTTCATCGTGTCGGGGATAATGATAGTATTCGCACTTATCTGCAGGATATTCTTCATACCGAAGTTCACGATGGTGCCGGGGAAATTCCAGCTTATACTGGAAACTGTTGTCGGACTGTTTGATAACATGGCAAAAGGCAATTCTAAAATCAACGAGTTCCTGGGTGCATATATATTTGCTGCAGGTTCGTACATTTTTACAGGTACTCTGTTCGAGCTATTCGGAGTACAAGCAGTCACTACAGAAGGTGTCTCAATATCGCTGCCGGCTCCACTCTCAGACATCAATGGAGCAATAATGATGGGATGTCTGTCATATCTTGTCATTATGTCAGGCGGCATCGCCGGCAACGGAGTGAAGGGAATTGGCAAAACACTCAAGGAGTATTCACTGCCGATATCGCTTTCATTCAGGTTGTTCGGAGCACTGCTCTCCGGAGCTCTCGTAACTGAGCTTGTTTACTATTACTCATCGCTGAGCTATGTACTGCCGGTACTTGTGGGTGTGCTCTTCACACTGCTGCACGCTCTCATCCAGGCATACGTTCTGACGATGCTGACATCGCTCTTCTACGGACAGGTCTCAGACAATACACCTAAACCACCTAAAGAGAAAAAGCGTAGAAAAGATAAAGAGATCATCAACAAGGCAGAAACTGCACAGTCCGGAGAGGCTGCAGCAGCATAGAATACTGACGGAGGAAAACAAAATGGCTAATTCAAGGAAACTGGCAAGACTCGCACTGGTGCTCGGACTGATCATCGCGATCATGGGCACTGTAGCTACGATCGGTGCTTTTGCGGACACTCAGGATACCGGTACTCCGGCACAGACCGAGCAGGTCGCAGCTGAGGCAGACAACACGACAGGTCTCAAGGCTATCGCTTCAGGTATCGCTATCGGACTTGCAGCCTGCGGAGGCGGCATAGGAATGGGTATCTCCGGCGGAAAAGCAGCCGAAGGTATCTCGCGTCAGCCTGAGGCTGACGGAAAGATCCGGACGAATTTCATGCTTGGACTTGTATTTATTGAGACGGCGATCATATATGCGCTGCTCGTTGTAATCCTGATAATATTCGTATTATAGCTACAGATCTTACACGGAGATATAAGAGATGACAGGTATACCACTTAATATAGACTGGCAGCAGATACTGCTGCACCTGTTCAACTTCACTATCCTCTTCGGCGCTCTGTATATACTGCTCTACAAGCCGGTCAGGGACTTCATGGCTAAG
>Ga0310695_10012682_pt1 | contig 11734 bp, 9 predicted proteins | sample RumenRJG_04DNA_FD_203882 | JGI IMG/M metagenome (GOLD analysis project Ga0310695, IMG submission 203882) | Bovine rumen microbial communities from Lethbridge, Alberta, Canada - RJG_04 (v2) (version 2) | ecosystem: Host-associated > Mammals > Digestive system > Stomach > Rumen | place: Canada... | reverse complement strand
TTTTAATTACACATTCCACATCCCACATTACACACTTTACTTCGGCCTTCCCGGGTCATCGGGATTCTTTAAGATGTACAGGAGCCATGCCGTCATCATTTTCGCCTGCTCTTCGGTAAGCGGCGTAATTTCCATGGCGGGCCACTCGTCAGGATGTTGCGGAGTCGGATGCATCAGGTAGCGCACCATGCCTTCCGGATTTTCGGCATAGTGTTCCACGTTCTCTTTCATGGGCGGGGCCGCAAACTTGCGCGCCCAGCGGTGGCATCCCTTGCATTCGTTGTTGAAGTACTCGTGAGCCTCTTTTTTGAGTTCAGGCGTGACCGGAGGAAGCATAAACGCATCCACCGCAAAAAGTGCACACACCGAAACAAAGACTATGACCGCGACCCGCAGTTTCAAAATTTCATCCTTTCTTCTATCCTCAAAATAATAATTTTTTTATCTTTCGCCTAGAGACACAAAAATGGGCATAATTGAAATCATCATTATCGCGATTGTAGAGGCGATGGACTGCTTCGCCGTCTCGATTGCCACGGGGCTTTCGAAGAAAGGCGTCAAGTACAGCCGCGCCATGCTCCAGGCGGTTAGCTTTGGCATTTTCCAGGGCGGCATGACGCTGCTCGGGTATTTCCTCGGAAGTTTTGCCGAACGCTGGTTCAATTCCGTAGGCACTCCCATCGCCTGCACCATCCTCTGCATTCTGGGCGGGCGCATGATTTGGGGCGCCATCCGTGGTGACGCTGGAGAAGAAGAAGGCGAACAGATTGCCGCGAAGAACTTGACCATCGCAAACATCTTGCTATTGTCGGTCGCAACAAGCATCGACGCCTTCGCTGTCGGAATCTCGTTTGCATTCTTGAACGCGAACATGGTATTTGCCACCAGCGCCATTGCGCTTGCAAGCTTTATCATGGGCGTTCTCGGCTACGAAATCGGCCGTCACGCCGCCAAGCGCTTCAAGACCAAGATTCCTGAAATTATCGCCGGTGTAATCCTGATTGGAATCGGCGTGAAGATGCTGTTCTAGACATCGTCGGATTTCCAACGGGATTTCTCGTAAGCAAGCAAGACGTCCAGCGACGATTGGTAACGGCTATCTATCGGGATACGCTTTACAAAACAGCCAACCGTCTCGCCCACTTCACGATGCAAACCGTAACGAGCGATTTCACGTTCCGCGCGGTCGAGTTTCTTGGCCCATTCACGCGCACGGACCGAGGCCGCAATATTCCTTTTCGGATTTTTCTTGCGGAAGACATAGATCCTCCGGCCGGCAATGCCCGCGACAAGCAACACGAGTACCGCATAGGGAACCGGGCTCCCGACAAGCGCGGCCGAGGCCGCCTGCCAGCTGTCGACGCTACGTCGCCATTCGCCTTCCTTAAGCGCATGCATCACGCGGGCGAATCGCCCGCGTACGCCCTCCCATTTTAGGCTCCACCATCCCGCACGCACGCCGAACTGCGGTAAAATGGGAGGCGTCGGGTCGAAGATCACCCAGCGGCCATCCGCGAAGGCTTCGACCCATGCATGCGAATGCTTCCGCCGGAAAATGTAATAGGGCAAACCTTCGGGAGCTTCGGGATTCGCAAATCCCGTCACATAGCGCGCCGGAATCCCGAGACGACGGAGCACCAGCGTCGAAAGGCTCGCATAGTATTCGCAGTAGCCACGCCTTTCATGCCAGAATACGGATAGCGGTTCCCTCGCTCCGGTATTTCCGCCCCAACGGCGGACTCCCGGAACCGAGAGCGAATAATTGAACTTCGTGAGGAAATAGTCAAGCATCTTCTGCAAGACGAGTGAATCGGCCCCTTGTTCGCGCAAGCCCATCGCATCGATAACCGTATCGACAAGCGGCAAATAACGATTCATCACGAAAAGGTCGCCATCCTCGTAGGCAAGCAGCGAATCGGGCAAATTGCACGCCGAACCATCGCACCTGAAATAATGCCAGTCCGAACGTTTACCGTTGCCATTCAAGCCCTGCACCATGCCGCCCGCATAATAAGAAAGAGAATCTACATTCTTACCCGCGTAACCAATGGCCCCGTATGGAGCAAAGACAAAACCGAAATTGGGGATTGTCGACTGGACCCACACCTGTTTTACATCATGCGAAGAATCCGGCCGCGTCAAGGAATCCGCCAACTCAAACACGGCGTAATCCACCTGGTAGTATGCCGGATACAATGTCTTCACCGGAGCCACGGGCATCTTCCAAACTCCGGCCGCATATTTCTGGTAGCTTGCTGCCTTGAGATAGCGCGAAGGCTTGTCGTCCCACACGCGCAAGACGACCTGGTCGTTGTAACGGGAATTATAATTGCTGCCGAAAGAGCCCAGGGATACTGCAGGATCGAACCCCATGACACGTTCGCGCAACATGAAATCTTCGGCCATCTGCGCGCCGTATGCGTAACGATGCGATTTCCAGTAACGCCACCCGCCATAGGAGATTGCTCCGAGGCAAGCTACCAGAACCAAAAAGAGAATGTACTTGTACGCCGACGTTCCGCGACGGCTGTACGCGAACAGCACCAGCAGAAATCCTGCAGCACCGACATAGCCGTAGCCGCTGGGCACCATGTACATGCTGAGCAACAATGCGCCCACGCCGTCGAATGCAACGAAAGTCTCGTAACCGCCGTTTCCACGGCTCCGTTCCTGCAGGGCCGCGAGGTACAGCAGGTAAAGCCCGGGAATAAAGACGAGGTTCGGAGAGAACCCGTTCTCTACACCGGGAGTCATGACCCAGAAAATGGCGAGCGGCACGATGGCGCCATACGCGGGAATCTTGCTGTAACGCGGGCGCTTCGCAAATTCACGGCGACGACCCGCATTCAGGATTCCCGTCACCACGAAAAAGAGGGCGAACAGGATTCCAATCCACATGAAATCGAAGGTGTGTCCCAAATTGAAGGACGCGATGCAGAGGAACAGCACCTTCGCCACATAGCGGACATCGACCACCTCGGACTTGTTCAGCAAAGCGTTCACAGGTCACCCCCTTCGGGGAGCGAATCCTTGACCGGGACATACAGGATCTTGTCCGAACCGCTTTCAGGATTATCCGATTTTTCGGGAGGCCTGCCCACCACCACCTGCTTGTTCACGAGCGGGTCCTCGTTCGCATAGAGCCCTACGCGAAGCACGGGATCCATCGGCCGTGCCGCCGGAGACCACGGCGCAGGGCGTTTCGCGTACCTGATTGTCGCGGGCGGAATCCTCGCGAGCGCATCCATCAGGTTCTTGCGGCTCTCGCTACCGCCTTCAAGCGCAATTTCCTCGTCATCGATAAAGAATCGCCCGAGGATGCCGCGGTCCAGAAGCCACTCCCCAATTCCCGCCGTGATGCGGATAGCGTCCTCAAGGCGATAGCGGTCCGCAAACGCGGGCGAAGCCGTATCCAGAAGCAGTATCACGCCCGCGCCGCGTTCCACCTCGAATTCCTTGGTGAACGGCTTGCCGTAACGTGCAAAAGCCTTGTGGTGCAAATCCCGCAGGGAATCTCCCTCGCGGTACGGACGCACTCCGATAAAGTTCATGCCACGCGCGATACTCGGCATCAGGAACGGCGCAAAAGCCATTCCGGAAGCACCCTGCGTGAGGAAAAGGAACGAGTTCACCTTGAACGGACGCGGATACACCAGGAGTTCCACGGAACCCGCGTATGCGAAAGGCCAGCGCAGCATTCCCATGATTTCAATTACGTTCGCCGACACCTTTTTCAGCATGAAGGAGCCCCGGCTCGATGTCTTCACGTAGCATTCCACACGGGGCGACTCCCCCGCACGCACCTTGAGCGCATCCGATTCTACAGCCGAAAGCGACGGAGGCAACCGATTCGCCGAGAGCATCACGCAATCGAGCGTAGAACGAGCCGCGATAACCGCCGACACCGTCGCCACCTCCCCTTCGCGCACCCGGTTCACCGTAACGTTCTCGACCGAGACTTTGCTCCGTTTCGCCGTAACGAACAGGCTAAACACGAGCCCCAGAAAGAACAGGAAATCGAGACCGCCGAAAATCCACGCCATCCAGAAACCGGGAACCGCTCCCGCAAACATCGAAAGCAAGAACAACGAGGCCAGGGCGCGGCCAGCCGGGGTAAAATAATCCTGCCACCAGAAGTATATCGCCATCAGGAGTCCCGTCTTTTTCGGGGCCCGCGGAATCGAACGAACGAACCAGTGGAAGAGAGACATGATCAGGCGAAATACGAGTGGAAAAAGACTTTACTTGGGGATTCTTACCTGCTTCAGGATTCCTTGTAGGATTTTCTTGCTGGCTTCGGGATTGCCGGAGTCCTTGGCGAACACGCGGTGCTCCATCACCGGGAAAAATACGCGCTGGATATCGTCGGGATTCACGAAGTCGCGCCCGTCCACGAACGCACACGCCTGCGCCATGCGCACCAGGTTGAGGCCCGCACGGGGACTTGCCGCCAGACGGACATCGCCTTCACTGCGGGTCGCCTGCACGAGCGCAATCACGTAACGCTCCAGCGCCTCGTCGATATGGATCTTCTTGACCGATTCGCGAGCCTTCAAGATCTCTTCGGGAGTGGTCACCGCCTTCAGGGAATCAATCGGACGGCCCACGCGGTGCGCCCTCAATATGGCAAGTTCCGTATCCTCGGAAGGATACCCTACCGAAATGCGCACCATGAAGCGGTCCATCTGCGCCTCGGGCAGCGGGAAAACGCCATGGAATTCAACCGGATTCTCGGTCGCAAGCACCATGAAGAGTTCGGGCAACGCAAAACGCTCGCCTTCCAGCGAGACCTGCCGTTCTTCCATCGCTTCCAGAAGCGCACTCTGCGTACGCGGCGAGGCACGGTTAATCTCGTCCGCCAAGAGGACCTGCGTAAAGACGGGGCCCTTCCTGATCTCAAATTCGCCCGTATTCGCACGGAATACCGCACCGCCCGTCACATCGGCAGGCAACAGGTCGGGCGTAAACTGTATTCGCGCAAAATCGGCCCCGATAGCCGCCGCAAGCGCTCTCGAGAGAGTCGTCTTGCCCGTACCCGGGACATCCTCGACGAGCACGTGGCCATCCGCCAAAAGCGCCATCACCAACAGCTCTACCGTCTCGGGCTTGCCGAGCAACACCCCGTTCAGGGCCTGAATCAATTCCTTAATCATATTTTAAATATATGAAATTAAGGTTGTGCAGGAACAAAAAAAGTGATTTATAGCCAATCCGTATAACTGGAATCACTCGGCATGCGCCAATCCGCACGGGGCGACAGCGAAATCGTGCCTACCTTCGGGCCGTCGGGAATGCAGCTGCGCTTGAACTGCTGCGTAAAGAAACGGCGCACAAAGACCGCAAGGGCCTTCTTGAGTTCATCTTCACCAAACTTCGATGCAAACGCATACTTGGCGAGGAACAACATCTTTTCGGGCGTGGCACCGTATTTCGCGAAATGATAGAGGTAAAAATCGTGGATTTCGTAGGCGCCCAAAATGCTTTCCGTCTTCTGCGCAATCTGCCCGCTCTCATCGGCAGGCAAAAGCTCGGGCGAAACGGGCGTATCGAGGATGTCCTTGAGAACGGATGCGAGGGCCGCGCCGTTTTCGCCAGCTTCAAGACGCGCGGAGCGGTCGGCATACCAGCCGACGATATGGCGCACGAGCGTCTTCGGAATATCGCAATTCACCGCATACATCGACATGTGATCGGCATTGTAGGTGCTCCAGCCGAGCGCAATTTCGGAAAGGTCTCCCGTTCCTACGACAATGCCCCCTTCGCTATTCGCAATGTCCATCAGAATCTGCGTACGCTCGCGGGCCTGCACGTTTTCGTAGGTCACGTCGAGCGTTTGCGGGTCGTGCCCGATATCGGAGAAATGCTGCAGGCACGCCTTCTGGATATCGACGGTACGGAGTTCCACTCCGAGAAGTTCCGCTAACGTGACCGCATTGTTCTTGGTGCGCTTCGTCGTACCGAATCCAGGCATCGTGAGCGCGAGGATCTGATTCGCAGGACGCTTCAGAAGTTTGTACGTTTCCGCGACAACAAGCAGCGCAAGCGTAGAATCAAGGCCGCCCGAAAGCCCGATGACGGCGCGGGCGGAATGCGACGCTTCGAGTCGCTTTGCAAGTCCTGCGCACTGGATATTGAAAATCTCGGTGCAGGACTTGTCGCGATTTTCGATGGACGAAGGCACGAAAGGCGTCGGGGAAACATAGCGGTACTGGAGTTTTTCCAGAGGACGGAGGCCATCGAAAATCGCCGCCCGCGCATACGCACTCCGGCTGTCGTAATCCTGGAACGAGCCTTCGCTCAGGCGTTGCATATTCAGGCGCTGCACGTCCACGTCGGCATAGAGGATTTCCGTCTCGCGCGAGAAAGGCTTGCTTTCGGCCAGCAGGCTCCCGTTTTCGGCAATCATCAAGTGCCCGCAGAAAACCATGTCCGTCGTCGATTCGTGCACTCCGGCAGAAGCGTAGACATAAGCCGCCATGCAACGCGCCGACTGGTTCATCACCAGGTTACGGCGGTAATCGCGCTTGCCCACAAGCGCATCGCTTGCCGAAAGGTTCACGATGACATTCGCACCGGCGAGGGCGAGTTCGCCGCTCGGCGGGACAGGCGTCCACAAATCCTCGCAAAGTTCGGCACCGACGCGGACTTCGGAGCCTTCACCCTTCACCGTAAAGAAATTCGTGACAGGCACCTCGCCCACGCCTTCCAAATGGCAAAGGAGCGGGCCACCCTGCGCACCGCCGCGAAGCAGATCGCGGCCGCTGGAAAAATGGCGCTTCTCGTAGAACTCGCGCTGGTTCGGCAAAAATGTCTTCGGGGTCACCGCGACCAGCTTGCCGCGCTGTACAAAGGCAGCGCAATTGTAGAGGGCACCGAACAGGCGGAGCGGAAGCCCCACCGCAATAACCGCGTCAGAATCCTCGAAGGCCTTCGCGATTTGCAGAAGCGAGCCAAAGCTCTTCTCGAGCAGCTGTTCCTGGTGGAACAAGTCGCTGCAGGTGTATCCCGTAATACAGAGTTCCGGGAACACGACGAAAGCCGCCCCGTTCGAAACGGCGGCTGTAGCGCTCTTAATGATTTCAGCGGTATTGAATGCGGTATCGGCCACCCTGAGGACAGGCGAAACGCACGCGAAACGGTAAAAGCCAAACATTTGTCAGCGTCCGGACTTTATCCCGAGCTTGTTCATGCGGTAGTTCATCATGCGCGGGGAAACGCCCAAGTCGCGACCGGCAGCCGAAAGGTTCCCGTTGTTGCGCTTAATCGCTTCCGTGATGATTTCACGCTCGTAATTGGCCATCATCACATCCAGCGGAGCCTTCTTCGAGCCGACTCCACCAGCAGAATCAACGCTCAGGCTTGTCTGCAACGAAGGCGGCAAGTTATAGCTGTGGATGCAGTCGTCGCTTGCGGTAAGCACGGCACGTTCCATGCAGTTTTCGAGCTCACGCACGTTGCCCGGCCAATGATAGCTCATCAGCAGGTTGATAGCCGTCGTCGAAAGGCGAACAATCTTCTTGTTGTAGCGCAAGTTCATCTTCTCGATAAAATGTTCCGCAAGCAAGATGATATCGGACTTGCGCTTTGCCAGATCGGGCATAGAGATCGGGAAAATGTTCAGGCGGTAAAAGAGGTCCTCGCGGAACTTGCCCTGGGCAATGAGTTCCTCGAGATTACGACTCGTAGCTGCCAAGAAACGCACATCGGAATGGAGTTCCTCGTTGCTACCCACGCGGCTGAAGGTACGTTCCTGCAGGAACCGCAGGAGCTTCACCTGAGTTTGCATGGTAAGGTCGCCAATTTCATCCAAGAAAAGCGTACCGCCGTTTGCCGCTTCCGCGCGGCCGATGCGCCGGTTCATGGCACCCGTGAAAGCACCCTTCTCGTGGCCGAACAGTTCGCTTTCCACCAGATTTTCCGGGAGGGCCGCACAGTTGAGCGTAATGAAAGGCTTGTCCTTTCTTTCGGATAAATTAACAATCGCGCGGGCAATCATTTCCTTACCCGTACCGCTACCGCCGCGGATCAGGACAGTCGCATCGCTGGGCGCCACCTGACGCACCTGTTCGTAAATCATCTGCATTTCGCGGCAGTTACCGACTAGATCGCCCGGGTTGTTCGAAAGCATGTCACGAAGCTTGCGGTTCTCTTCTAGCATCGCCTCGTGTTCGTTATGAAGCTCAATACATTCGTTCGCCGCATCGCCCGTAATGTTTGCGATAATCTCGAGCAGGGCGACATCGCGGTCCAGGTCCGTCGTTCCATCGACAGGACGGTCGATAGAAAGCGTTCCGATCACATCACCGTTATGAATCAGCGGGACGCAAATGAATGCCACCTGGGAGTCGTAATGACGGCTTCCGGTACGGTTCAAAAAACGGGAATCCTTGCGCAAGTCAGGAATCACATGGCTGATGCCGCGTTCCGCGACATGGCCCGTAATGCCCTCGCCCATGCGGTAAAGGCCACGCTGCTTCTCGGATTCCTCGAGTCCGCGAGACGCTTCAATCTTGAGCGTATCGCCAAAAAGCAACGCGAAAGTACCGCGAAGCATCCCGAGTTCGGATTCCAGGATACCGAGCACGTTTTCCAGCAACTTCTCCACATTACGTTCGTGGATAATCGCGACGCTGATCTTCTGGATGACCGAAATATCTGAGCCTATGGGAATGGGCATGGTCATAAAATAGAAATTCCTAGAAAGTTAGAGTTTTTCCTTGATTCTCTTGAGGGCCTCGCAAGTGCGGTCATAGTCGCCGAAGGCGGTCAAGCGGAAATATCCCTCGCCACACGGGCCAAATCCGCTTCCAGGAGTACCCACCACCTCGCAAGTGGCAAGCAGCCTGTCGAAGAAATCGAAGGACTTTTCGCCATCCGGAATCTTCCACCAGATATAGGGAGCATGCTCCCCGCCAAAGACCGTATAGCCCGCCGCCGTCAGTTCCTTGCGGATGACACCCGCCGTGCGCATATATCCTGCAATGACCTGTTTCGTCTGTTCCCAGCCGACCGGGGAATAAATCGCCTCGGCAGCACGCTGGGTCACGTAGCTCACGCCGTTGAACTTGGTGCACTGTCGACGGTTCCACATCGAGCGGAGTTTCGAAAGCTCATGCGGAATCACCGTATAGGCGCAACGCACACCCGTAAAGCCGGCCGTCTTGCTGAAGCTGCGGAACTCGATCGCGCAGGTGCGTGCCCCCGGAATCTCGTAAATGGAATGCGGAAGCGCTTCGTCGCGGATGTAGCAGTTGTACGCCCCGTCAAAGAGGATGATCGCGCCATTCGCATTCGCGTAATCCACGAACTTCTGCAGCGTTTCGCGGTTGAGCACCGTACCCGTCGGGTTATTCGGGCTGCACAGGTATATCAACTGCACCGGATTTTTCGGTAAATCGGGTTGGAAAGCATTCTCCGCATTCGACGCGAGGTAGGTCACCTTAGAAAAATGGCCGTCATCCTGCAACACGCCCGCGCGGCCCGCCATCACATTTGAGTCCAAATAGACCGGATATACCGGATCGGGGATGGCAATCTTTACATTTTCTGTAAAAAGCTCCTGGATATTCGCGACATCGCACTTGGAGCCGTCGCTCACGAAGATGTCGTCAGGATCCATCTCGATACCGCGGGAGGTGTATTCGCCGCGGACAATGGCCTCGCGCACGAAATCGTAGCCCTGCTCGGGGCCGTAACCGCGGAAAGTTCCCTTCTCGGCCATCTCGTCGACAGCCGCATGCATGGCCTTGATGACTTCGGGAATGAGAGGAGTCGTCACATCGCCAATGCCAAGACGGATGATATCGGCATCGGGCTTCTTGGCCTGGTATTCCTTGATTTTCTGGGCGATGGTAGAGAACAGGTAGCTACCGGGAAGAAGGTCGTAATTTGTGTTTATGATAGATGAATTCATAATTTGGTTTTTAGATGTGTGATGTGGAATGTGGGATGTGGGATTATTCATTTGTCATTTCCTCATAGAGGATAACTCTACTAAGGTGCTAAAGCACCAAGTATCGTTTATCACATTACACATTTAAATTACTCCTCTAAATACTTCTGCTGCGGGCCCGGTCATGAGGACAGGGCCGTTCTCCTCGTGCTTGATATGGAGCGTCCCGCCATCCAGGACGACATCTGCTTCGACGCCCACGCGGCCCGTGCGCTGGGCCGCAACGAGGGTTGCGCAACTTCCGGTTCCGCAAGCCATCGTGACGCCGCAACCCCGTTCCCAAACCCGCATGCGGATTTGGGTGGGCGTCACCACCTGCGCGAACTCAATGTTGCATCTGTCCGGAAACTGGCGGTCGCATTCCAACACGCGGCCCCAAGCCTCCAATTGAATTTTCTCAATATCATCCACAAAAATCACCGCGTGCGGGTTCCCCATGGAAACCGTCTCGGCAGTAAAGTCATAGCAGTCGGCCGTAAGCTTGATGGAGTCGAGGAACTTTCTCGGGAGGCCCATGTCCACGCAGACGCGGCCGTCATCGAGGAGTTCCGGACGGACAAGGCCGCTTTTGGTATGCAGGTTGAACACCTTCTGTTCCGGTTTTGCAAGTCCGCGATTACGGATAAACTTCGCCACGCAGCGGGTCGCATTCCCGCACATCGCCGCTTCCGAACCATCCGCATTGAAGATCCTCATCTCGAAATCGACTCCGGGGTTGCTTTCCAGCGGAGTCACAGTCACCACACCATCGGCACCAATGCCGAAACGACGGTCGCAGAGTTTAATAATGCGCTGTTCAAAGCCGTCGCCGAAATCAAGACTTTCGCCCGGTTCCAGAAGCACGAAATCGTTGCCCAGGCCCGTCCACTTCGAGAAATTCATAGTTTTTCAACGCTCCATTTTTCGTTTTGTGTCTTTATTGCAAAAAATGTGCCAACTTTACAAAATTTGTTATAAATAGCCAAAATTTGCCGCTTTTGAGCTAAATTAAGCAATTCTCAATTATTCTGTCTTTTACATTATTTGTAAAAATAAAGGTGGTATTTTACATTTTGTGTAAAATACCACCAGTTCTTAACGGAGGTTCTAAAGCTTCGCGACTTTCGCCTTCGCGTCGGCCATGGCACGCACCACGAGGGAAGCGCCATTCGCACAGTCACCCACCGCATGGATGTGTCGGACAGGATCTTCGATAATCGCCGTACGCGGAGTGAGTTGCAGGCCCAAGTCGTTCACCAGGCCCTCGGCAGGCACTCCGGTAAAGCCCATGGCGAGTACCACCAAGTCGGTATCAATGACCTCAGTAGAATTCGGGACTTCGGCAGGCTTGAGCGGGCGGCCCTGCGGAGACATTTCCCATTCCACACGGACTGCTTCTACACCGGCCACGCGACCGTCCTTCACAATGAACTGCTTGGAAGAAACATTCCAGCGGCGCTCACCGCCTTCGTGCTGGGCGTAGCTCGTACGCAGCATGTACGGCCAATCGGGCCACGGCGTAGACGGGGAACGTTCCTCAGGGGGCTTGGGCATGAATTCCACCTGGAGCACGCTTTCGCATCCTTCACGGATGGCCTTGCCCACGCAGTCATTACCCGTATCGCCACCGCCAATTACCAAAACCTTGCGGCCCTTCGCGCTAAACTTTTCGGGATTTGCTTCGCCCGGCTTTTCGGCTCCGTGCAAGAAGTCGAGAGCGAGGAAGATTCCTTCGGCATCGCGGCCCGGGATTTTCAAGTCACGAGCGTTCGGCGTACCGATGGCGAGGAACACTTCGTCATA
>Ga0310695_10012681_pt1 | contig 11734 bp, 6 predicted proteins | sample RumenRJG_04DNA_FD_203882 | JGI IMG/M metagenome (GOLD analysis project Ga0310695, IMG submission 203882) | Bovine rumen microbial communities from Lethbridge, Alberta, Canada - RJG_04 (v2) (version 2) | ecosystem: Host-associated > Mammals > Digestive system > Stomach > Rumen | place: Canada... | reverse complement strand
TTGGGGTTTTGGCCCAAACCCCCAATCCCCAATCCCCAATCCCCAATCCCCAATCCCCAATCCCCATCTTTAAAATTAAAGATTAATATTTATACAATTTTATAAATAAAAACTATCTAATTAATATATATATAATTTATTAAATATATATTCCTAAAAGTTAAGATTCTTTTTAAAATTTTTGAATAAAATAATTTAAATTTAAAGATTATCAGAAATAATTTAATTTTTTTTAATATAATTGGTTAAAATTAAATTTAATTTTATTGTAAAAAAAAAATTATCTTTTTGATATAATTTTGTAAAGAAATTTAAGTCTAATTTTTTTATTAATTTTTGAATAATTTTTAAAAATATATTTTTATTTAATTATTTTTTTTTGAAATTTCTAAGAGGAAGTTTTATCACATCTCCAAAGATTCTATTTTGATTTAATGGAGAAACTACTAATATTCCTGAAGATGGTGTGAAAGTCATTTCACCAAATTTAAAATCTCCATTATTTAAAACATATAAATTAACTCTAACAAAAGCAAATCCTTTTGATTATTTTTGACTTATTTCAACCATATATATTAAGAATATTTATCTATCAAATATTCAATTAGATGAAAATTCTATAAATGATTTTATAATAAATCTTGATATTGAGGGAGAAAAAATTCCAAAAAATATAATTACATATAATATTTTTAAAATAATCCTTGAATCAGAAAATCCCAAAGAAAAAGGAAAAAAAATAATTTTTGAATGTAATTTTTGGGGCCAACTAACTCAAGTAATTCTTATTTAGAATGCATGTTAAAAAAAAAATTGAATCAAACATTAAAGGACCTTTTTATTTTAGAGAAGAATTCTTTGAAAGAAGTTTTAGTATTAAAACTCAAAATAGTTCATATTATTATTCTTTAGAAATATTAAAGCCGATATATTGTTTTGGAATGATAAGAAGTTTTTCAAAATCAGAAAATTTATTTGGAGTGAAATTTAATTTTAAAAATTCAAAAATTATAATTCCAATTGCTATGTCACTAGATGATCGATATACTTATCCTATCATTGTTGCAATAACTTCAATTATGGAAAATTCATATTCAAATACAAGATATATATTCCATATAATGCATCCATCAGAATTTTCAATTAAAAATAAAAAGAAAATTCAAAGCTTAGAGAAAAAATATAATAATAGATGTACAATTTATTTTATTGATATGAAAGAACAATATAAAAATGCTAAAACAGTAAGATATTTAACAACACCAGCTTATTATAGATTATCTTTACCTAATTTATTTCATAATTTAGATAAAATTTTATATCTTGACTGTGACATATTAGCTTTTTCTGACCTTAAAGAAATGTATATTATAGATATGGAAAATTATTATTATAAAGGCTTTCTTGAAACAAATATTGATGCATTCCATCCAAATAATACTCTTTATATATGTTCAGGAGTTTTACTAATCAATTTAGAAGAACTTAGAAAAGATGATATGGTAAATCAAATGCATAAATTTATGAAAGATAATGATGAAGAACTTAAAAAAATTCCTTTTCATGATCAAGCAATTATAAATGCAGTATGTTATAATAAAATAGGAATTTTACCTGCAAAAATGGGGATATTTAACTTTAAAAATATTGAAAGACTAGATATATTTTATAAAAAAATTAGACATAAATATAAATATTCTTATGAAGAATTTAAATTAGCATTTTTAAATCCTTTTATACTACATTTTACTACAATTAAACCTTGGTCAAAGGGAAATGGTGGTCAATGTAAAATTTGGTGGGTCTATGCACAAAAAACAGATTATTATCAAGAAATTCTTAATAAATATAAAGAAGCATGTAAATAATAGATTTTTTATTTAAAAAAAAATTAAAATTTATATATATCAATACAATTTTATTTTTTTTTCTATTAAAGAATTTGATATTAATGAAATTTATAAAATAATAGATATTAAAAAAATTAATAATAATTGTACAATTTATGAAAATGATAAATAATAATAAATATTATTAAATGTTTAAACATAATTAATGATAATTAAAAGAAAGAATTACTATCCAAAAATTTTAAAATGTTAAAGAAGCAAATGAAAATATTAATAAAGAAGTAAATGGGAATTAAGATAAATTAATATAATAATTTATAATAAATTGAATATGATATATTTAGTTTATAATAATTTTATTTAAAGAAAATAAAAAATTTATTATTTTAAAGTAAAATAAAAATAATTTATATTAATATTAATATATAAATGAATATAATTTTAAATATTAGATGTAATCAATTAAATAATTGAAAATAGGAAATAAATATTTATTAACAAATATAGTTTATAAAATGTTTAATAATAAAATATTAGATAAATAATTAAATAAAAGAAAATAAAGTAAAAATAATAATAAAATGGAGTTTATATAATGAATAGAATATAAAAAATATATTAATAATAATAGATGTAATATATTTATTGAAGTAAAAATGAAATAAATATAATGAATAAGATATTAATTAATTAAAGAGAATAATATTATTAATTAATTATATGAATTTAATATAATTTTAAGTGTGTATATTTAATATTTATTTTGGATATATTATTTATAATAATAATAAATAAGAAAATATATTATATAGATGTTTTTAACTTGTATGCAATTAACATATTCAATTTAATTTTTCCTTCAATTTATTCTAAATTTAATATTATTTAATTATTTTATCTTTTTTTTAATATTGTTTATTATATAGAAAAAATAGTAAATGGATTTTTAGATGGTAGTTTTATTAAATTTCCCAAATATAGATTAATCTCAGGAGGATCCCATTTACAAAGTCCACTATATGAAGTAAAAGTCATTTCCCCAAATTTTATAGTACCATCATTAAGTATATAAAAATCTACTCTAACATGTGGGAAACCCTTAGATAACTTTTCTGATAATTGAATTAATAAATCTAAATTTTTTGGTTTAGGAGCAGTTTCATTGTTTCTCTGGAAAGAATAAACATAATTTAATTTATTCCATTTTAAATCATAAAAAGACATTTTTAAATTTTTTTTTCTTTCTGATAAAAACATTATGCTTTCTGCTTTACCATCAAAGCAAAAAACTTTATAATCATTTATATCTCCATTATCATTTTCAAGATATTCTTCAGCAATTATTTTAGGTTTAATATTTAAATATTGTAATTCAAATCCATGATAAAAAGCATAATTTTTTTTAATCCATTTATTCATTTTATTTCTAGCATCTGTAATATTTAATTTTGATTTATCCTCTACAATAATATTGAAACCTGTCCCATGATTTGCTTTTAATACAAATCTATTAGGTAATAATTCAAAATTTATTTCATCAAAAGAATCCCAAACACCTAATAATTTAACTAAATATTTTTCACCAATCATTTTTTTGATCCAACCTCTAACTAAATATTTATCTGATAATTGAGTTTTTAAAGGGTTGTTATCATATATTTTCAACCATTGAATTTTTTGATTGAAAGTTTTAGGTTCTTCAAAATTATAATTTTCTTTAGTACGTGATTTATACCATTTTATTAATTCGTTTTTACATACATTAAATACATTATTATTATAATCTTGTTTTTTTTTGTTACAATTCTTTTCACTACAATCAGGCAAATTTTTATAATAATATATTAATTTTTCACATTTTATTTTGGAGTTTTTTCTTTTTTTAATATAAATCCCTAATATTACCATAAATATACTAAAAATAAATACAAATCTTTTTTCCATTATTACAATAAATAGGTTTTTTAAAATATCAATTTTATAATTATATATTAATATTAAGAAATAAATATTTCTACAAAATAAATCACTTGGTACCTTAATAATCGAAATTAATGAAATAATATATAAATTTTACATTAAAAAATATATTATAGATATATTTAAATAGTTTTAGAATAAAATGGCTTCAATAAAATTAAATGTTTCATTTCAAATATATAATAAATTTATATAAATAATATAAATTTATTTAAAAAAATATATTGTAAAAATTTATTTTCTACGGATATTATTTGATATCATAAATTTTATTAATTAATATCTTAAAAAAAATTTCAAATTCAAATATTTAATGTATATTAAGAATATATTTTTTATTTTAAAGTCTCTAAAAAAATTGATTTATGTTGAATAAACAATCAATTTAATGATTGGAAAACTTCTTTCTTTTTTATAAAAAAATATAAAAACCATAGAAACTTCTTATTAATGATAAATTATTAAATATATATTTTATCTTAAAAAATAAATATTTGCTCAACTAATTCAAATACACTCTTTGTATTTTAATACTTTTACTATTCTTAAGTTCTTTAATCTCAATAAAATGTTGATATTTATTATTTTTTATATTTTCAAATTCATATAAAATTTTCAAATAACATTAAAATGGTTGATTATATAATTTTACAAAAAATTTTATACTCGCTTGAACTAATAATTGAATAAAATCTTTAAAAGTTTTTAATTTAATAATAAATAATGAAAATTATTGTTTTTGTAGTTATGAAAACTAATTATAGATTTAAATATTTGTAAAATAAAAAAAGAAAAGATAAGAGATTGGTAAATAATTAGATGATAAAAAAATAGATTTCCTAAATGATTTAAATTAAATATATGAAAATTAAAAAACAAAAAATTATGTAGGAAATTATTTGAGAATAAAAATAAAGATTGAAATGAGTATAAAATTTAAGTTATGATTATTTTATAAAAATAAACTTTTAATCTAATTAAATTTATTTTTGAAATTATGGAAAAAAACAAATTATAATTGTTTTATTCAATAAAAGAGAAGTTGTGATAAATATACTTGATAAAAATTAGCATATTATTTAAAATGAACTTTAATTTATATAAAATATTTCTAGTTTTAATTAATTATATTATTATTTGCATATTGTGATAAATCAATTATTAAATAGATTATTTAAATTTATAGATCAAAAATCCTTTGATTAATATAATAGATAAAAAAATAAATCAATATTACAATAACAAAAACATGATTTTTATAATTATTAAATATTATGATTATTAAGATTAAAGGAAAATTATGAAAATATATTTTATGGAAAATGAATAATATATGATATAAGTACAAAAGAAAAATTTAGTTAAAGATATTTTTTTTATGGTTTTTGAAAAAGAGTTATAATAAAAATTAAAATGATTAGAAATATTAATATACATTAATAGCTAAAAAAATATATTCTTGATATGTAGATAATGATTTTCTTATACAAAAATTTGTTTGTCATTGAGAATATTTCAAAATAGATTTATTAAATAAATGAAATATAAATTATAAAAGAGAATAAAATTAAATTATTATTAATTATGGGAAAAATGTAAAATAACTAAGATAATTAATTAATTATCGCTGAAGTTAAAGAATTAGATAAAAGGATTACAAAATTTTTCTTTTTTAGAAGCTATTGAATAATTTTATTATTGTAAGAATTATTCAGAATAATAGAAGGAAAAGGAAAAGAAAAAAAAAATAAAAAATAAAACATATGAAAATATTATGAGAGATATATATTATAAATATAGATAAGTTATAAAAAAGAATAATAAATAATTAAGATTGAATTTTTTTTTTAAAATAATTATGAAATATAAATAAGATTGCTGAATACTAAACTAAACTACTGATTCAATTTACTTTTAAGTTGAATAAATAAAAATTTTTTTGATAAATTAATCATATAATTAATTAAAATAAAATAAAAACAAATTGTTTAAAAAATTAATAATCGATAATAAATAAATTTAAAATAATGAAATATATCAAATATTTTTTTAATTAAATATTTTTATTGATTTAATATTCAATGTCCCTAAATAAGACCCATTTTATTGTAAATAGCTTAGTTCTTAATATTTTTTAATCTAAAATTTTGTTAATATGTTATATTATATTATTAAAAAATATTCATTTTCAAATTAATTATTCTTATTAAATTAATATAGTGTGAAAAAAATATATTCCATATAATGAAATGAAAAAAACTAAATTAATATGAAGATATTAAAATATTCTAAATAGGAAATAAAAAGTAATTATTGATATATTAATCATAAAAAATAAATCTTTTTAAATTACACTAATACAATCATTGTTTTAAATTTAATGACATATTTAGAGGAAATAAAATAATTCTCTCTCCCTAAATATTAATTTATAATATAATATATAAAAAATTTTTTTTTTAAATAAAACTTAATATCAGATAAAAATAGTTTTAAATAAAAAAAAACAATAATGAAAATAATAAATTTTTTTTGTTTAATTTTCATTTTATCTATTTCAATATATCTTCAAAATTGAACAAATATATATATTAAATGAGAATAATCTTCAAAAAAATAATTTTTCAATAATTTATAATATTCAACAATTTTTTGAAAAATGTCTTAATATAAATAAAGTCTTTGAAATAACTCTTGAATCGGAAAATTCAGAAGAAAGTAATAAAAAGATTGTTTTTAAATGTCATTTATTTTATGGACTTTCATACAAAGATAATTCCTATTTAAAATGAACTTTGAAAGAAAGAAATGTTTTGAATGTTAAGGTTCGCTTTTATTTTAGAAATAAACATATCAATAAATATTATATGATTGAAAATAAAAAAGAAACTTTAAATATATCATTTGAAATATTAGAAGAAATATTTTATATAGGGATGATACAAATTTTATCAAATTCTAGAGATATATTTGGTTTTGAATGTAATTTTAGATTTTCAATATTATTATTCCAATATCAATATCTCTTGATGATAATTAGCTTTATCCAACAATTGTTTCAATTTCATCTTTAATGCTAAATTCAAATCAATTTTTTTTATTATTCATCCATCAAATATTTTAAAAGAAAATTCAGTCATTCTTCAAAATTAGAAAAAAATATAAAAATAAATGTTCAATTCAATTTATAAATATGCCATGAAAAATATAACATTAAAACTTTAAACTTTATAAATACACCTGCATATTATAGTTTATTTTTACCTGATTTATTACCATATATAGATAAAATTATATGGTTAGATGGTGACACATTAATTTTTAATGACCTTAAAGAAATGTATGATATTAATATGGATGGTTATTATTATAAAGGTTTCTTTGGTAATAATCCAAGTTTAGCATATGAACTTTGAAAGGATAATATGACAGAAAAAACATTTGAATTTATGATGGAATATGAAGAAAAACTTTTTAAGCAACGTTATCATGAGCAAATTATAATAAATGTATTATATTATCATAAAATTGGAATTTTACTTCCAAAATTTGGAATTTTAATTTTGATAATTCTTCACTATTATTTTCTGTTGTTAACATATATAGATAAAAATATAAATATTCAATAGAAGAATTAAAAGATTGTTATTATCATCCATTTATTTTACATTGTGTATTTAAACCTTGAAGTAAAAGAAAAAAAGTTGTAAATAGAAGAGAATTATGGTGAGAATATTCCAAAAAACCGAATATTATAATGATATATATGATAAATTATTTCTCAAGTTCAGTTAAATAAGTTTAAATCGAAAAAAACAATTGATGAAAAAAAGACAAAAAATAAAACAATAATAAAAATAGTAAAATATGTTTCTTGATTCATAATATTGATTTATATATTATATTTATGTTAAAAAAAAAAATATTATAGATTGGTATATTTGTTTTAAATAATAATTATTTTTAATTTTGAAAAATTAAATCTAAATTGTTATACATGTATAATTTAATCCATAAAATATTAATAATTGATTAACAAATATTTATGTAGAATAATAATCAAAAAACCTATTGTATAACTATAAAGCATTTTGTTTAATTAATATTAGCAATATTAAAATAATAAAGAATTTAATTTACAGAAAGATTTTATATCTTAAAAATTAAAAAAAAACTAATTTAATTGAATTAAAAATTTTTTTATTAAATATAAGAGAACTAAATTGTCTTTTAACAATTATATATAAAAATATTTTTTTATTTATATACAAAAAAATTAATATATTTTTATTATTTAATCTGGAAAATTAAATTTAATTTATTAAAAAAATTGAAAAAAAAAAATTTATTCACATTACTTATTATTTTTATATTATTATCATTTATTTTATTGTTGAAGAAAAAAGTTTTCAAATATTTAATTAGAAAACAAAAAACTCAATCAAAAAATCATCATCCACATTTACAAACGAAAAATGAAATAAAATTTAATTTAACTTCTAAAATAATGATTCCAGGTCAATGTTATTGTATGAATGAAAAATATAATATTTTTAAAAATAATAATTATAAGTTTAAGATAAGCAAAAATTTCAGAATTAAAATATATAAAAAACAACAAGAATATTTAATTAACAAAATATGTTGTTGTAAAGTTAAAAATATAATAGAAGATAATAATTTTTCTAATGTAACAATGTGTATTTCAAATCAAATATCAGAAATGTCAAAAACTTGTTATTATTATCGTTTTAATAAAGATTTGAAAAATATTAAGAAGATTGAAGTTTATAAAAATATATATAGATATATAATTGGTTATTATAGTGACAAATTTTTTTGTGCTAAATATTTAACAGACTTTAATTCAGGGTACTATAAATTCAAATTATTTATTAAAAATTGTTTCCCTGATTTTATTTGCACTTTTAATAATATTTTACCTGATATATATGAGTATATCCTTGGAAAACAATTGGAACTAATTATTTCTTTAACTTCATATCCTCCTAGAATAAATACAATTAATTTGACTATTAAAAGTTTATTAAATCAATCTTTAAAAGCTGATAAAGTTATTTTATGGCTAGCACCTGAACAATTCCCAAATAAAGAAAAAGATTTACCAAAGAATTTAACTATATTATGTAATTATGGATTAACTATTGACTGGTATCATGATATTAAATCATATAAAAAATTGATTCCAACTTTAATAAAATATCCAAATGCAATTATTGCTACAGTTGATGATGATGCTATATATCCATATCAATGGTTAGAAAAATTATATACAAGTTATCAAAAATATCCTAAAAATATTCATGCACATAGAGTAACTCAAATATATTATAATGGGACCTTCCAGACTATTGCTGGAGGATATCATTATTACAAAAATGGAAATTATTTAAATAAATTAGTAGGCTTAGGAGGTGTTTTATATCCTCCTTATTGTTTTTATAAAGATATATTGAATGAAACATTATTTATGAAACTTGCCCCAACAAATGATGACCAATGGTTCTGGTTTCAAGGAGTATTAAATGGATTTAAAGTTCGTGTTGTTGAAAATCCATTCATTAAAGCAAATTATGTTCCTGGTTCTCAAAATGTTGCATTATGTAAAATTAATGATAAGGGTCCTAATTTATTTTGGGTTGATTTTAATAGATTATTAAGATATTATACTCAATTAAAGGGTATTTTGTTAAGAGAATATAATAAAACTAAAGGAGAAATAGAAGAATATCTTCAAAAAATTATATCAAAAAAATAAAATAAATAAAAATTAAAAACAAATAACATTTTACAAATAATATATTTGTATTAATTTAAATAATAATCAAATAATCATACATCAAAAATAATATTAATATTTTTAAATTATTTTTAACACGATATCCATTTATAAACGGTTTTTTAATCAAAAAATCAAAAATTAAATATTATTATAATTGTATTAAAAATTGTTTAAAAATATTTTTTACTCAATAATTAAATTAATGATATACATTTGTTACCCAAAATTAACAAGTGTCAATTTTTCAAAATAAACATTAGTTAGAATAACCATCAAAATTTCATACTTATACCTTCTTTTGATATTATATATTGCAAAATGAATTTTCGATTATTTTTGAACTATTGTTTAATTATGAATTTGAATAATTCTATTTTATGTAAATTATATATATTAATTATTACTTTTTCATCAAGGAGAATTCTTTTTTTGGATGGAATCATTAATTTTGTCATTTTTTGAAGATATAAGTGCTTTTTATCTTAGATAATTGATCTTTTGTCATTTTTTGTCATGATTTTAATTTTATTATTACTAATTAACAAATCTAATGTTTATAATGATTTTTAATTAGTGATATTAAAATTAATCTTTTTTATTTTAATTTTAAAATTTTAATAATAATGATTAAATCATTATAATTTACATTTCTTTTGATTTAGATTATTATATAATTAATTTTAATTTAAAAAATCAATTTTTTCAATATTATTTTTTAAACAAAATCCTTGGATTGGTTGTTTTGTTCGAGAAATTAACACTACCTATGTTAATTTTTTTCTTAAAAAATAAACATCATATTTTTTTATTCTTATTTCAAAATTGGAAAAAAAGATTTATTTTTTTTAATCAATTTAAAATTTATTTTCGAATTAAATATTCAACTAATTGAAAAATGAAATTATTTCTTAAAAGTCCCTTATTTTTGTATTTTTTCTTTATATATGGGATTTGTTTTAGGCTTAATTAATAATACTGTTGTTTGTCTAAAATTTAAACAATTTTCAAAACATTATTCTTTTTGTTTCTTAGATACTGAGGATGAATCATTATTAGATTTGGAACCTATTGATGTTTTAATTAAATATATTGTTTTAAGTAATGATATATTAATAAGAGAAGGTTTACCTAAACTAAAAAGACATTGAAAATGAGAAATTAATTATTTTTTAAGAGCAATTTTAGAAAATATACCATGGATTAATAAAATATATATTTTAATGTCAAATGAAAAAGTAAAATGTTTAAAAGAATAAAATGAAATAAAAGATAATATAATTTATTTAAAGGATAAGGATATGTAAGGATTTGATAGTGCATCCAGTATAACATTTGAATTTAATTTTTGGAAACCTAAATATTTTGGGATTTCTAATAATTTTTTATATTTTGATGATGATTAATTATTTGTTGGTAGACCACTTAAAAAAAAGATTTTTTTATCAATTAAATGGAAAAGTTATTCCATATATTTTGAGAAATATGGAAATTTTCTAAAAGAAAAATTAAAAAAAAGATAAGAAGAAATAATAAAATTATCTCACATCGTAAAATGTATAAAAAAATAATTTATAATAATATAATTCAATATTATTTATATATAAACTCTTTGGAAAAAGGGCAATAATAAGAAGATTCAATCATAATGCTTTTGGTGGAAATTTAATTGATAAAAATTATGAATCAATTATATTATTATTATCTTTTTCAGGAATATTATTTGAATGAATTATTAAAATATAATAAAAAGATTTTTACATCATAATTTTGATTCTAAAAAAAATTGTTTGACTTAAAGTTTTAAAATTAATGAATTAAAAAATAATTGAAATATTTCAAATATATTATAATTTAATTTTTTGTTAAAATAAATAATAATTAATATATATATTTATTTGTTTTTTAAAAACTTTATTGGTTTTATTTATTGATTTATTTTTTTATTTTTGATTATTTTTTTTAATTTAAAATAAATAATAAACATAAAAATTATTCCATTATATTTTAATCAAAAATTGGGGATTGGGGATTGGGGATTGGGGATTGGGGATTGGGGATTGGGGATTGGGGCCAATCCCCAATACCCCATACCGAATACCCA
>Ga0310695_10012676_pt1 | contig 11736 bp, 8 predicted proteins | sample RumenRJG_04DNA_FD_203882 | JGI IMG/M metagenome (GOLD analysis project Ga0310695, IMG submission 203882) | Bovine rumen microbial communities from Lethbridge, Alberta, Canada - RJG_04 (v2) (version 2) | ecosystem: Host-associated > Mammals > Digestive system > Stomach > Rumen | place: Canada... | reverse complement strand
TATAATAGAAGTGTGAAAAAGAAAATTGCTGTACTGACATGTGCCTGGAGCACATACTTTGTAAAAGATTTTATAAAAGGAATGATGCACGCTACGGAAGGTAAAGATACAGACCTTTACATTTTTAATGCGTATCATTACACAGAGTTTTCAGGTTTTTTAAATTATACAGGTTTTTCAATTTTCAGTATTATTAATTATGAAGATTTTGACGGCATTATAGTGATGTCAGATCTTATAAACAGCTCCCGTATTCTTGAAAAAGAACGTTTGCGTATAATAAAATCGGGAAAGCCGGCAATCGCTGTAAATAAAAAACTGGAAGGACTATCCTGCATTCGCGTAGATAATTATACCGGCCTTTACGAAATGATGGAGCATCTTATAAAGATTCATCATTATACCGATTTTGCTTATGTTGCCGGAAAAGAGACTTCTGTAGATATTGCAGAACGTTATAAAGCTTACAGAGTTGCGTTACAGGACAATAATCTAAAAATTAATATGGATCAGGTTTATACAATAGAAGCCTGTAATTATCCTATTGCTTATCATTTTTTTAAGGAACTTATAGAAAGCGGCGCAAAACTTCCGGAAGTTTTTGTTTGTGCAAACGATTTAATTGCAATTTCACTTATGAAAGTTGCAGAAGAAAACGGAATTAAAATTCCGGAACAGTTGAAAATTGTCGGTTATGATGATATAGCCTATACAAAATGCACGAATCCGTCTGTTTCGACTGTAAAGAGCAACAGCGAATATGTTGGGTGCGAGTGTATAAATCGTATTTTGAACAGCGATTCTCAGGTTCATAATCTGATGGTAAAAAGTCAGCCGATTTTCAGGCGTTCGTGCGGTTGCGAAACAGAAGTTCAGGATGCGCAGCATAATCTTCTTGAAGTATTTGATTATACGAACCGAAAAGAAGAATTTGATATTCAGATGGAATCTGTAAGCGAAATCTTTACCGAAGCTGCCGATGTTTTTACGCTTTTGACTAATATCGAAAATCATTTTGCAAAATCGCACGTTTTTGAAGGTTCTGATTTTTGTATTTTTATGAAGTCAGACTGGAATTCTGTGCTTATTAATTCTTCGGAAAATTTGCCGCAGAATCTTTCTTATGGTCAGCAGGTTCAGGCTATTTGTTCTGTTCAGGGAAATAAAAAATATTTGCGCGAAATGATTAATATCCGCGATCTTATTCCTGCAAAAATGAAAGACGAAAAGAGCAGTATTTTTCTTTTTATCCCGATTTTCCATCATTCTTATGTTCACGGTTATTTTGTTACAAAAAATAATCTTTCAATGATTGATAATAATTATGGTTATACCTGGTCTCGAACAATGGGTACAAGTATTGAGCATTTTAGAAAAAAGAATATGTACAAGCAGATGTCGCAGCAGTATTTAAGGCTTTCTACGCGCGACGCTCTTTCTGGAATGCTTAACCGTGCAGGTATGGAAAAAATTGCAAAACCGTTTTTTAATACAAGCAAAAAAAATGGTCTTACAGTTGTACTTTTCTTTGTAGATATTAACCGAATGAAGGTTATTAATGATACTTTTGGTCATTTACACGGCGACCTTGCAGTAAAAACTGTTTCAGCGGCGGTGCTTGAGGTTGTTCCTAAAAACTGGTGCTGTATACGCTATGGTGGTGATGAATTTCTTGTTGTGGGAAACAGTCATAATTACAATGGTGAAAATTACTGCGAAAAAATTCAGGAACGTCTTGCAAAAAAAGTTTCCTTTATGAAATTGCCTTATACACTTTCTGCCAGTGTTGGCTCTTACCTTGTGCCGGCAAATTCTGATTTAACGCTGGAGCAGGCTGTAGAAAATGTTGACAATCTTATGTATGAGCAGAAACAGGCATATCATAATGGAAATTAAATTCATTATTTGCACAAATGCTGTTTTGTGATAGATTTGTTTCATGCTAACTTCTGATTTTAATTTTAATTTACCCGAAGATTTGATTGCCCAGCATCCAAGCGGGGTGCGCGGTCAGGATAAACTTATGCTTTTAAACCGTGTTACCGGAGCGGTAGAACATCATATGATGGATGATTTACCAGATTTAATTGAGCCTGGAACACTTATGATTTTTAATAACAGTCGTGTGCGTCGTGCACGTGTTTATGGAATTAAAGAAACTACCGGTCGCGAAACAGAATTCATGTTTCTTAATACAATTGATAAGGAATGCTGTATCTGGAATACAATGGTAAAATCTGCAAAAAAGCAGAAACCCGGAATGCACTATAAATTTCCGGATGGAACTGTTGCTCAGATTATTGAACACGAAGGAAATGCCGGGACAGAATTTCGTGCGTTGAAATTTGATTTTGCGATTGATGAAGACTGGTTTGAGAGAAACGGTCACATTCCGCTTCCGCCTTATATTAAGCGTGGCGACACGGAAGAAGATTCTGAGCGCTATCAGAATGTTTATGCAACTGATACAGGTTCTGCGGCTTGTCCTACGGCAGGACTTCATTTTACACAAGATATGCTCGCGCGCCTGGATGCAAAGGGAATTGAGCGTCAGTTTGTAACGCTGCATGTTGGGCTTGGAACTTTCCTTCCTGTTCGTGAAGAGAATATTGAAAATCATAAAATGCACGAAGAATGGTACACAGTTCCTAAAGAAACTGCTGATGCTATTAATAAAGCTAAGCGGGAAGGCAGACCTGTCCTTGCGGTTGGAACAACAAGCGTGCGAACGCTGGAAAGTGTTGCCCAGAAAATTCAAATGGAAGGCGGGGAACCTGGAGCAAACGGCGAGTGGGTTCGAGCCGGAACAAATTCAACAAGCATTTTTATGTATCCGGGCTTTAAGTTCAAGGTCGTAGATAAAATGTTTACAAACTTTCACACGCCGGAAAGTACACTTATTATGCTGGTTTCTGCTTTTGCCGGCCGTGAACACATCCTCAGTGCATATAACATAGCTGTCTCTGAAAGATATCGGTTTTTCTCATATGGAGACGCAATGTTTATATGCTAGTTTTGCGTAGCAAAACTAGGTAGTGAGCGAAGCGAACGTAGTGACTGTATGTTTATTAATTAGTTACCCCTGAGTGTTTTCGCGATAGCGGAAACTTGGTAGCACGCGGAGTTTCGAGCGGGCTTTCCCCTCTGTCATTTTTAAGTCAACTGTTCAAAACTGTAGCGCACAAGATTAAAGAACTGCTGGTGCATCACGTCCGTTATCATCTGGTCGGTTGCGGCCTTCTGAAATTCTTTAGCAACGGCTTCTTCTATTTCGTCAATGTCTTTATGAGTAAGAGGAAGCCTTTTTCCTATGAGCATATTTTCAAAGTCTTTGCTGTGAAACGTAAAAGGTCCGGCAAAAGCAAGCCTTACATTTATAAGCGAATTTTTTTCTGTATCTGCAATAAATGCAAAAGATGCAGACTGTTGTGTTATTGTATGGTCTGAACCAATTCTGCGGAAAATAGAAAGTTCTGCATCTATGAGAGGAATACGAATATTTGAAAGAATAAAACCTTCCGGAATTGCCTTGAAATTTCTTATGTTTTCTGTTCTGTATTCCGTCTGGTTTTTAAATTCAAGCTTTGCATCAAGTGCCATAAGCGGTGCGAACAGCGTAAGCTTCTGGTTGCGTTCACAGATGTTTCCGCCTATTGTAGCTGCGTTTCTTATGATTGGGTTAGCTATGCAGTTTAATGCTTCGTAAAGAATTTGAGGAAGATGTGCCTGTCCAATTGCAAGAATTTCCGAAAGTGTTACGCCCGGACCTATATCCAGGTAACGTTCATGACGTACAATCTGGGTAAGATCCTTTATTCCTCTTGTGGAAATTGACTTTTCTGGAAGCTCTTCTATTCTTGTAGCACCGCCAACAATCTGCACACCAATATTGTTTTTTAAAACAGAAAGCAGATCGGTTGAATTTTTTACATATAAAATTGTTTTTCCCATTTCTGCCTGCCTTTAGTTGTTTCCAAAATTCATACTTCGTTTGATTTTTTTAGAAATTCCAGAATTATGAATTTGAATTGCATAAATTATTCCATTTACAAGCGATTCTACATCGGTGCAGCAGGGCGAAAGATCTTTTACGCTGTTTGTAATTTCCTGCTTTGTTGGAATTTTATTCATTTTTATAATTTCGTATGCAGAAAAGATTTTTCCGGCATTACAGTAGCCGCAAAGTTTTAAGCCTGCTTTTGCAAAACCTTCCATTATGTGCTGATATTCTTCGGTTTTAGAAAAATATTCCAAAGTTATTATCTGCTGATCTTTTACAAAACCAACCGGCATTTTACATGATGCTATACATTTTTTGTTTACAAGCACGGCACACGCTCCGCAGAATCCTTTCTGGCATCCGCATTTTACGCTTGGACATTTGTTTTTGTTCAGAACTTTCATTAGCATTTCGTCTGGAGTAGAATCAAAAATTGTTTTTTCTCCGTTCAGGTTTACTGGAATTTTCATTCTTTGATTTCTCCTTCCGTCTTATTCATGCTTTCTTCCGGCTTTTGCTGCTGGTTGTCTGTCTTTTTTTCGCTTTCAGTTTTCTTTGATTTTTGTTTTGATTTTTTTACGCGGTTTTTAATAAGGTCAAACAAAAGTGTTTCCGTACATGGAATTGTTGTAAGCTGAGTTGCAAGTGCAAGCGAAAGTGCGGAAGAAAAAGCTGCTGGAAGCGTATTGTGAATAAGACCGCCTATCTGACCGGTTTTGTTTCCGGATTTAATAAATTGAACGGAAATGTTATCGCATGGAATCATTCTTCCTTTTACGAGCATTGTAAGTTCCTGTTGAATTTCCATTCTTATTGTTCTGATTGCAGCCGTTTCGTCGTAAATGTCTCCACAGTCTACAGTTACCCAAACGCCTTTTAGTTTTTCGTTGTAAGTGTACGGGTCAAGTTCAACTTCTGCCGCAACCGCCGCAAAGGATACTGTATAAAATGGTGTTCCGCAGAAATTTGTTTTGTCCCAGGTTTTCTTTGACGTCTGGGAAAGCATTTTTTTTGAAGTGATAGGCAAAGGTTGATGAAAGCGTTTTTTCTGAATTTCTGCACAACATTTTTTTAAAAGCTCATGACTGATTCCTATAGTGCTGTAAGTGTCTGCAGGATTTTCGGGCAGTTCATCAAGTTCAAAATCTGAATCAATTGTTATGTTATTTACAGGAATTTGAAGCATTTCGGCAGCTGTTTTTTTCCAGATCTCCTGAATTACAATGGACGGCTTTATAGTGTGAATAATAACCTTGTCGTCGGTTGTAAGCGTAACGTCCATTTTTGAATCATATGAAAAAGTTGAATTTCCAAAATAGCCGGAAACTGCGTATGCATTTGCAATTCCAACTCCACGCAGCGGCAATGCAAAGAACGGACGGCTGTCTTCCTGTACTCGGTCAATTGCGTCCATGTGGAACGCGGCAAATTTCCTGTTAAAATCGCTCATGCGGATTGTGTTTTGCATGGCTTCATCAGTTTTCTGAGTGATTGGAATTTGAAACGGAAAATTTGATTTTTTACCGGACTGAGAATTTATGCTTCGAATTTCGTCAGAAGAAATCTGAGTTAAATTACAGATTTTTTGAATTTGATTTTCTATTGCAAAAAATGCCTGAGCGTCTATGCCGTTTATTAAAATTGAAGTAGGCGGATTTTTTGAAGTGTGTGCAACGGCCTTTACATAAAGATTTTCCGGCTGGTAATAATTGAATGAACTTAAAGCAATTCTGTCTGTTATTTCCTGCGCAAATGGATTTGATGTTCCTATGTCTATATCTATAAGAATTTCCATTGCATGAATTCTTCCATCACTCTTTACGGCTGTTTTATAGGTCATAAGGGTTGGAAGTCCCGGATTCATAAATTTTTTCTGTTCGTTTTGCGACAGCATCAGTTTTACAGGTTTCTTCAAAAGGTAAGAAGCAACGGCTGTCTGCAGTGCAATCTGACTGGTTCGCCAGATGCCGTTTGGTGCTATCTGCCCGGTTTTTGTTTTATGAATAAAAACAGATTGAGCGTCAATGCCAAGGATTTTTGCGGCGGCCTTGTGCAGGTAAGAAGACCACTTTGTAGGTGCATAAATGTGAATTTTTGAATCTTCCATATAGCAGAAAGAACCTGTTGTTTCCTGCCAGTTTGGTGCATAAAGCTGAAGTTCCCAGGTGTCGCTGGTCTTAAAAAGCGTATTATCTTCTTTGATTTTTGCTTCAATTTCTGAAAGACTCAAATTTTCAAAAAGTCCGTATTTTATTTCTCTTGTTGCAACTGTAACGTTTGTGTTTTCTTCAAGTTCAAGATGAGAATTATCTACAACGGTATCCAGCGAAGGCATGTCACTAATTTGTTCTACAATCTGCGAAAGTTCTTCTGCTTCATTTGATTTCTGCTTGTCTTTTGCAATTACGTTTTCAAGCGCGCTCTGCAGGTTTTCTACGTCAAAATTTACAGATACTCTTTCAAGACATTCCATTACAGTTTGTTCGTCGGGACCTGCAATAATTCCAAGAGGCTCTCCGGTGTAAGATACGTTTCCAAAACCAAAAATTTTTGTTGAAACTTTGTTAAACTCAATGGATTTTTCACCGGGAATATCATCTGCGGTAAAAAGAAAATATCCCTCCGGAAGATCTGCCGTAATTGATTTAATTTTTCCTGTCGCGGCCGGGCTTCTTACAATGGCAGCGTATAAAGTTTTATCCTTAATATAGTCGCTGTAAAATCCTTCAGCAGCAAGAGAGCGTTTTGTATTTTTTGCGCTTTTTGATTTTGCCATCAGTTATTTCCTGTTTTCATTTCCTAGTTTTTCAACAGTTTTAATTACGTATTCTGCCTGTTCATCAGTCATGTCAGGATAAAGCGGAATAGAAATTGTGGTTGAATACTGACGTTCTGCATTTGGAAAATATTCTGCTGTAAAATCGCGGTAAAGTTCCTTCCAGTATGTAAAGTGAAAAATTGGAATAAAGTGAACTGAAATGCCTAGTCCAGCTTCCTGCATTTTCTTTGCAAATTCTTCGCGTGTAATTTTAAGCTTTTCAGGTACAATGCGCATAAGATAAAGATGCCAGGAATTTCCTTCTCCGTCTGGAGGTAGTGTAATGTAATCAAGTTTTGAAAAAGCTTTGTTATATTTTTCTACAATTCGTTTTCGCTGTTCATAAAACTGAACGGCTCGGTCTAGCTGACAGCAGCCGATTGCGGCAAGCACATCAGGCAGGTTGAATTTGTAACCCGGCGCTACAATATCGTATTCCCAGGAAGCGCGCGGAGAAGTGTAGCGGTCCCAGGTCGTTCGGTCCATTCCGTGCATTCGCATTACAGTCATCCGTTTTGCTAAGTCTTTGTCACGGGTGCATACCATGCCACCTTCTGCTGTTGTAATTGTCTTTGTTACGTAAAAAGAAAAAACTCCGGCGTCGCCGATTGTTCCCGCATAGCCCATTTTAGTTGGCGACGGGTAGGAGTGTGCGGCATCTTCTATTACCCGGATTTTGTTTTGTGGTGTTGAGTATTTTTCTGCAAGTTCCATTATGCGCTTCATATTGCAAACGTTTCCGGCAATATGAACCGGAACAATTGCGCATACACTGTAAGGTGCATGACCTTTGTACCCGGTCGTTGTATCTTGTTTTAGAATTTCTTCAATTTTGTCTGGATCAATACTGTAAGTGTCTTTTTCTATGTCAGCAAAAAAAACATCTGCATTTAAGTGACGTGCGCACGCTGCCGTAGAAACAAAAGTGTATGGTGTTGTAATTACAGCCTTTCCCTGGTGTACACCGCAGGCTTCCATGGCAAGAATCATTCCTGAGGTATTAGAATTTACTGCAAGGCTTATAACCTCGTTGCCGCCCAAAGATTTGCTGAATTTTTTTTCAAATTCCAAAGCATATTTGCCGGTTGTAAGCCAGCCGCTTCTAAGAACATTTAAAACAGCGTCTTCTTCATCTTTTGTAATAGCCGCTTTGTGAAAAGGAACTTTAATTTCTGCCATAGCTTTTCCTACAATAAATCAGTTCGTTTCTGATTATCTGTCTTTATCTCTTCATAATAATTTTTAAGGCTTTCGCAGTCACTGCATAAAATTTCGGTAAGTTTCTGCTTATTACGGAAATCTTCTTTGAAAGTTTCATCAAAAAAACAAATCGGCTTTAGTTTGTTAAGAAGCTGTTCAAGCCGCTCTGTTGAATATTCTTTGTTTTCAAGTTCCAGAATTTTCTGATATTTTGTAGGAGTAGGGTGTTCATCTTCCAGCCAGAGAGGTTCGGTAAGCCGTTCGCCTTTACGTGCTCCAACTATTTTTATATCTATATCTTTATATGGTTCCAGACCCGAAAATTTTATGATTTGTTCAGCCAGATCAATAATTTTAATTGGTTCACCCATGTCTAAAAGATATGATTTTCCGTTTTCGCCAACTCCGCCAGTCTGCAAAACAAGAGAACACGCCTCTGGAATTGTCATAAAAAATCGTTCCATTTTTTTATCTGTTACAGTTAATGGACCACCTGTAGCAATTTGATTTTGAAAAACCGGTAGAATTGAACCGCGGCTGCCAAGCACGTTTCCAAAACGAACAAACATTACAGCCTGATTATTCCGGGCTTTTTTTGCCGCTTCCAGAACAAGCTTTTCGCAAAGCATTTTTGAAGCTCCGTAAACGCTTACCGGAGCTACGGCTTTGTCTGTAGAAATTAAGACAAATCGGTCTACATTGTGCTTTAGTGCTGCATCAAGAAGATTTTTTGTACCAAATACATTGTTTTCAATGGCTGCGACCTGATTTTCTTCCATCATTGGAACGTGCTTGTAGGCTGCACAGTGAAAAATAACGTTACATCGGGTTTGTTCTATAATATAATCAGTGTAGTCGCGGTCGCGCATGTCTCCAATGATGGGGACAATTGTGGCGCGTTCGCCAACGCCTTCCTGTTGCAAAAGACGAAGCTCGCGGTAAATCTGGCAAATTGAATTTTCGCCATGGCCAAAAAGATAAAGACGTTCTGCGCCGCCGCTTAGCAGCTGACGTGCAAGTTCTGAACCTATTGAACCACCGGCGCCGGTAATTAAAACTCGTTTTCCGCGAAGATATTTAAGGCTTTCTTTTAAGGAAATTGTAACTGGTGTTCTTCCAAGTATATCAAGCGGATCAATTGCACGGGTTTGAACCAGATGAGCGTCTCCATTTATAACCTGGCTTATTCCCGGTAAAATTTTTATATGCAAAAAGCCGTTTGCGGAAAGCGATTCATAAATTTCTTTGATTCTTTCTGTTGGCGCTGATGGAATGGCAATAATTGCCTCGTCCATTTCTGAATTGTTAAGTACGGATGCAACGCCTGAAATTGGACCTAAAACCGGAATGCCGTCGATTGTGGTTCCAATTATAGATTTATCATCATCAATAAAAGCATTTACCTTACCGAATATTTTTTTGCGTTTTATGTCATCGGCAATTGTCTGTCCTGCAAATCCGGCACCGATTATGTAAATGCGCTTTTCCATTTTTCCACCCGTTTTGAATTCCTTTAATTATAATACACAATGTATAAAATCTCAATTCTTAAAAAATTTCTGGGCAACTGTATAAATGCATTTGCCCAAAAAAAAACGCTAAACTCCTTTAAAAAAAATCCGATGTAAATAATGAGGTGTATTAATGGGGATTCTAAAAAAAACATGCCTTTTTATGCTGCTTGTTGTTTGTTCGGGGCTGTGCTTTGCAAAGCAGATTTCGTTTCAGGTTGTTCAGCATGATGAAAGTCTGAAAACTGTAGGAGAGCAGTCTTTAATAATAGAAGATGAAATCCTTACAGGGCTTTTTAATTGCGGCTACATTGTTACAAACTCTGTTGCGGCGGTTTCTTCATCAGACGGAAACGACGAAAAACTCTGGAAGCTTGGCCTGGACGAAGCTGTTGACGGCTATTCAGACTATTTTGTACAGATAAACTTGTTTTTTACATCTCCAAAAGAAGGCTCTAAGGGTGCTGCTAAACTGGAAAAGGTTTACTGGTCTATTTCAAATGCGAAAACAGGAAGCATTCTTGCAGAAAAAAAAGTTTCAGCATCAAATGCGGTTAATGCAGATGATTTGCGTGCCATTAGTGCGGTTCTGGTTACAGATATAAACAAAATTGTAAAAGAAAATAAAGCCTAAGGATGGGTAGGGATATGAAAAATAAAAAATCAGGTATTTTTGCAAAAATCTTGGTAGTAATTGCAGGCTGTGCGCTTTTTGCATCGTTTAGTCCTTCTTTAGATGGAAGAGCTGTTGTTGTGGAGGAAGGTGTTTTTCCACAGGGCTTGTTTGCAAAAACAGTAGGATATCTTCCAGGAGATATTATTACAGTTGCAAACATTTCGGGCGATTCTACAGTAGATCTTCTGGTAATTGGAGCTCTTGATCCGTCTGAAGGCGTTGCAATAATGCTTACTCCAGAAGCCGCAAATGCAATCGGCATAGATAAAGATGCAAATAACATCGTAAAAATTACAAAGCGTTCTGGTAACGATGAGCGTGTTTATGGAACTGCTGTAATTGCAAGAAATGATGGTAATGCAAAAACAAATGATAAGAAAGGTGAAGAATATAAAATTCCGGAAAATCAGTTTGAAGAAATAGCTTCTGATTTTGATGAATCTGAGGCTGAAGATGAATGGACTGATGAGCCTGCAGAAGAAAATCCAGCTTCAGAAGAAGAAATGGAAATAATTCCTGCCGCTGAATCTGATTTTGATGAATCGGAGAATGAAGAATCTGAAATTGCAGAAGAGGAAGAAATTGCTGATGATGAAGAAGCCGATAATCCTTTTGCAAGGGCTTATGCTGCGTCAGGTGAAGAAAGCGAAGAAGAGCCGGAATCTGAAGATGAGGCAGTAGCTGAAGAAATTTATTCGTTTGATGAAGAAAATGAGGAAGAAATGTCTTTTGACGAAGAGGAAGAACCTCAGAATGAAGTTGCAGAAGAAGAACTTCTTGAAAATGAAGAAATTTCAGACTTAATAGAAGAAGAACCTGTTGACGAAGGCGAAATAAGTGCAATTCCTTTTGAAGAACAGTTTGAAGAACCTGTTGAAGAAGTTCCGGAAACTCCGGTAGAAGAAGAAGTTGAAGTACCAGCTGATTCAGTTGAAGAGGATACTGAAATTACAGAAGAAGCAGAAGTTCAGCCTGTAGAGGAAGCTGAAGAATCTTATGAAGCAATAGTTTTAGTTCCATCAGATTCTATGCCACCTGCACCGGCAGAAAGTGAACCTGAAGAAGAAGAAATTGCAGAGCCTGCTCCACTTGTAGAGAAAGAGCCTGAGCCTGTTGCAAAACCTGCTTCAAAAGAAACTTCATACGAAAAATATATTTTTTCAAGTCTTTCAGATTTGAAAAAAGGATACTATTACATTCAGGTTGCATCTCTTGGCAGCGATGAAAACATTATGAACTTTGTGAATAAATATGCACAGAATTATCCTGTAACAATTGTTCCAAAGGGTAGTGTTAAACAGATTATGGTAGGTCCTGTTAATATGGATGAATACGGAGTTGTCCTTGACCGCTTTAAGAAGTATGGCTTTAAGGATGCGTTTGTGAGAAAAATTAAATAACTTAAATTATGAAGTTATAAAAAAAGCCTTCCGAAAATGAAGTGCACCCCAATTATTGGACACTTTAACTAGGCTGATTTTAAGGATTGATTCCTGAATTGTAAAGGGGTCAGTCCTTTTAATTTAACCTT
>Ga0310695_10012675_pt1 | contig 11737 bp, 4 predicted proteins | sample RumenRJG_04DNA_FD_203882 | JGI IMG/M metagenome (GOLD analysis project Ga0310695, IMG submission 203882) | Bovine rumen microbial communities from Lethbridge, Alberta, Canada - RJG_04 (v2) (version 2) | ecosystem: Host-associated > Mammals > Digestive system > Stomach > Rumen | place: Canada... | reverse complement strand
CACTATAGCGATGGGCGGCCATGAGGTAGTCGTTGGCATAATGGCGCCCCTGACCGGACTGCCCATAGCGGGTGCTGGCGGCTTCCTGGTAGAGACGGGCGGCTTCCTTCGTGTCGCCGCTGTTCTGGAGGGCGATGGCGTGGAGAATAGTGATCTTCGCCTTGGAGTCTTTTAGGAGCTGGGGCTCCTTGGTATAGGTTGGCTCATAGTGCTGGAGCAGCTCCTCGGCACGGGAGATCCAGGCCAGGGCTTCCTGATAGCGCTGAGCGCTCAGGTATTCGTTGGTGATGTTGCACAGATCCTCGAAGGCGAGATGGGCCCTGCGCCCTGTGGTGTCAGCGGCAGCCATGTCAAGAAGGAGCTTGTAGGCCTTGTCGAAGTTACGGGCGGCGAGTTCTGCCCTTCCGAGGTGGAGCTGACAACAGCCGACGGCATCTTCGAGGATGGCGATGTCTGTATCGGTGCCGGTGCCGTTTTCACGCATGATATCGAGGGCGTTCATCGCCACGCGCAGGGCTCCCTCGTAGTCGCCTTTCTTGACCAGAATGTTGGCCAGGCGACGGGCTGACTTGTTATAATTGAGAGCATCGGTCTCGCCTTTGATGACAGCGCCGACGGCTTTCTTGTAGTAGAACTCAGAGGTGCGGTTCATGCCTTGGTAGAAATAGGCGACACCACGCCAACGGTTGGCGCTCACCTCAGAGAGGTCACCAGCTTGTTCCAGACTATCGGCCAGTGCCAATACACGCTCATAGCCGTGGGCCTCGCCCATGGCATACATCAGGCTGTCGGCCCTGCTGGCACGTATCTTGGCCTGTCGTTTCTCACCACTGCAGGACGCGATCATCAGGAGGGAAAGAAGTGCAGTGGTGAGGAGTATGTATCTGCCTTCTCTCATGTCAATATGCTATTTGATAGATTGTATAATCTCTTTGACGACCTGGGGGAAATGCGCCATCTCCAACTGGTGTTCCTTTTCGGCGATGTCATCGACGGTATCGTCGGGGGAGAGTGCCACGCGGAACTGGGCGATAATTTCGCCGGAATCGCAGACGGGTGTCACCCAGTGGACGGTCATGCCAGTCTCTGCCTCACCTGCTGCCTTGACGGCCTCGTGGACGTGGTGTCCCCACATGCCCTTGCCACCGTATTTGGGCAGGAGGGCAGGATGGATGTTGATGATGCGGTGGGGATAGGCGTCGATGAGGAAGTTGGGAATCAATGGCAGCCATCCCGCCAAGACGATGAAACCGATGTCGTATCGCTGGAGCAGGGGCAGCATCACGTTGGGGTCGTGGAGGTCGGGCTTTGGGGTGACGACCGTGGGTACGCCGAGACGTTCTGCACGTACGAGAGCATAGGCGTCGGGCTTGTTGCTGACCACGAGGGCGATGCGGATCACAGGATCGTCTTGAAAGAACTTGATTAAGTTCTCGCAGTTGGACCCGCTACCGGACACGAATATTGCTACGTTCATTATACGAGATGTTCGATGAGGTCGGCACGGTCGCCGGGGAGCATGTCGATGACAGGAATCTCGACCATCGTGTAACAACCGGCTTGCAGGCGCATGGAGGCACGGGCCACATTGACGAGTACCTGACCTGTGAGGGCGGGGTTGTTAATGCTCATGTTGAACTCCAGACGCTGGTTCTGGGTCTTTCCGCTGACACCCTTGCGTACGAGGTTCACACCATGACCCATGTCGCGTACGTCGTCGACGCTCTCTACCTGGAACACGTGGGTCTCGTCGCTGGCGAAGTAGGGATCAGCCTTGATGGCTGCAGTCACCTCGTCGAGCTTGGCACCATCCTCGAGTTCCACATATACCATGCGGCGATGGATACCCTCGCCGAGGGGGATGGTCATCGAGAGGGCGTTCTTCACACCAGCCTTCGAGCGTACGCAGACGCTGTGGCCCATCGACATGCCGGGGCCGAAGTTGGTGTAGCTGAGACCCTTGGGGGCGAGACTCTGCATGAGGGTGCGCACGATGGAGTCGCTGCCCGGATCCCAGCCTGCTGCGATGACACTGACGGTACCAGTCTCCTTGTTGAGCTTCATCAGACGCTCACGGTAGCCGCGGATGTTCGTATGGATATCGAACGAATCGACGGTGTTGATGCCGAGAGGCAGGATCTGGTTGGCATATTCCTCACAGGAGCGGGTCGGGGTGGCGAGGATGGCCACATCGACATCCTTCAGTTCACGGATATCTTTCACGACCTCATAAGCGGCGAGTTCTGCAGGCTTATTCTCTGCGCCATTACGACGTACGATACCTGCTACTTCCATATCGGGGGCTGTCTCCAGGGCCTCGAGTGCATACTTTCCGATGTTGCCGTAACCTACGACGGCTGCTCTGATTTTCTTCATAACCTTATTTTATGTTTATTTTAATGCGATTGATTCATGCTTGCGGTGGCAAAAGTACGCATTTTGTGCGAGAAAAATGACATTTTGCGTGGAAAATTGCATAAAAACTTTCAATTTGTGACATGTTATAAGGATTTATGCAGGAAATATAATAAAACGGAAACGAAAACGTTTTAATGGAAGAATGAAAGAATGAAATTATGATTGAATATATTAAAGGAGAGTTGACGGATCTGACACCGGCGCTGGCTACTGTCGAGGCTGCGGGTGTTGGTTACGGGTTGAACATCTCGTTGAGTACGTATAGTGCCCTTCAGGGAAAGAAGGAGGTGAAACTCTATGTCTATGAGGCCATTCGAGAGGATGCCTACGTACTCTACGGATTCCTGAACAAGAAGGAACGGGAAATGTTCCTTTTGTTGATCACGGTGAATGGCGTGGGTGCGAATACGGCGCGGATGATGCTGTCGGGGATGAGTGTGGCGGAATTGTGTAACGCGATCTCCACCGGTAATGCGCGTCTGATACAGAGTATCAAGGGCATCGGTAAGATGACGGCCCAGCGTATCATTGTGGATCTGAGGGATAAGATAGTGTCGTTGGGTATCGCCGATGAGATTCCTGCCGGTGGCAGTGTACAGGCGCCTGTGAACAATGCCGTGAGGGACGAGGCGGTGAGTGCGCTGACGATGTTGGGCTTCGCACCTGCTCCCTCGCAGAAGGTGGTGGTACAGATCCTGCAGGAGCAGCCCGATGCTCCTGTGGAACAAGTGGTCAAACTCGCTTTAAAGCAAATCAAATAGTCTTTTTTGAAGCGCGTCATCATCATATTGTTGGGGTTGTTGCTCGTGTGCGCAGGCGTGCAGGCGCTGCGCGGAATGCAATGGGCATCTACGGTATCTAAAGCCGCGGATCAGGACTCGATATCCCTGGGCGATGTGTCGGAAACTATCCCTGACTCTCTTTTACGCGCGCGCTGGCGAATCCAAAAGACGGCGCCCATGCTCGTGGAGGATCTCGATTCGAGCGCCCTCGACCTGAAACGTCCGGAAAACCTGAAGCAGACGGTGGAGTACGACGATTCGGCTAACGTGTACTATGTGGGAACGAAGATCGGTGACTCGTATCTGAACGCCCCTGTGTTGATGAGTCCTGAGGAATATCGGCTGTGGGTGGAAAAACGGGCGCTGAGAGACTTCTTCCGACAGAAGAACACGGAGAACGTCGAGAACAAGGGTGAGGATAAGTTCTCGTTCTCGGATATGCACTTCGATCTGGGACCTGCCGAGAAAATCTTCGGCCCTGGTGGTGTACGAATCAAAACCCAGGGAACGGCGGAACTGGTGCTGGGTGTGTCGACAAAGGACGTGGATAACCCCTCGCTGCCGATCCGTAACCGTAAGACGACGGCCTTCGACTTTGATGAGAAGATCAACCTGAACGTGAACGGAAAGGTGGGTGACAAGGTGAACATGAACCTGAACTACAACACCGATGCAACCTTCGACTTTGACACGCAGAACCTGAAACTGAAATACGAGGGTAAGGAAGACGAGATCATCAAACTCGTGGAGGGCGGTAACGTCAGCTTCCCCACGAACAACTCTCTTGTGCGGGGTGCCAGCAGTCTCTTCGGTCTCCGTACCGATATGCAGTTCGGACGTCTGAAACTCCAGACGGTGATCTCGCAGAAAAAGTCCTCGACGAAGAGTGTGACCTCGAAAGGCGGTACACAGACCACACCCTTTGAGATGGATGTGGCCGACTACGAGGAGAATCGCCACTTCTTCCTCTCGCATTATTTCCGTCAGCGCTACGATCAGTGGATGACGATGGTGCCCGATCTGATGACAGGCATTGAGATCAACCGTGTTGAGATCTGGGTGACGAACAAGAGCGGTAATACCAACAACACCCGTAATATCTTGGCTCTGACAGACTTGGGAGAGAATACCCAGGTGCACAATACCCATTGGAAACTCTCTGGGCAGTCGGTGCCAAGCAACAGTGCCAACGACGAGTATTCAACCATTGTGAACAACTATCCCGCTGCCCGTGATCTTGATCAGGCGAGTGTGGTACTGGCATCCATTCCCAAATTCGAGGATGGCTACGACTATGAGAAGCTGTCGAGAGCCCGACTCCTGACATCCTCGGAGTTCACGGTGAATAAGGCGATGGGTTATGTGTCGCTGAAAACGGGTATCCAGACGGATCAGGTGTTGGCTGTGGCTTATGAATTCACCTCGGGTGGCGTGACCTATCAGGTAGGAGAGTTTGCCAGTGATCTTACGGACATCTCGCAGACACTCTACGTGAAGTCGTTGAAGAACACCTCAAACAATCCCACGCAGGGTAACTGGCAGTTGATGATGAAGAACGTGTACTATCTCGCCTCGACGGTGGAGAAGATGAAGTTCCGTCTCGATATCAAGTACCAGAGCGACACCGCAGGCGTCTACCTGAACTATATCCCAGAGCAGAAGGTGAAGGACCAGACACTCATCAAACTGTTAGGCTGTGACCGTCTCGACAATAACAACAGAACGAATCCCAACGGCTACTTCGACTTCGTGGAGGGCTATACCGTCAGCAACGGCCGTGTGTTCCTGCCTGCTTCGGAACCTTTCGGCAGCTTCCTGAAACAGCAACTCATCAAGGCGGGTCTGACGGAGATGGAGGCGGAGAAGTATGCCTTCACCCAACTCTACGACTCGACGAAGACCATTGCGAAGCAGGTAGCCGAGAAGGACAAATATATCATGACGGGCCAGTTTAAGGGCAATGCCGCCAACGTGATGTCGTTGGGTGCCTACAATGTGCCGCAGGGCTCTGTGAAGGTCACGGCCGGTGGCGTGGAACTCAAGGAAGGCACAGATTATACGGTGGACTACTCCGCAGGTGAGGTGACTATCATCAACCAGAGCATCATCGATGCAGGGACGCCAGTGAGTGCCTCCTTCGAGTCGAACACCGACTATGGTATGCAGCGTAAAACGATGTTGGGCTTGAACTGGGAATACGAATTCTCGAAGAGTCTGCAGATCGGCGGTACACTGATGCACCTGCACGAGCAAGCTCTCACTTCGAAGGTAGCGATGGGCTCCGAACCGCTCAGCAACACCCTCTGGGGACTGAACGTGAACTGGAAGCAGGAGTCGCAGTGGCTCACCTCCGTGCTCAACAAGATCCCTTTCCTCCACGTGAAGGAACCCTCGCATATCTCCTTCACTGGTGAGTTTGCACATCTGATCGCCGGTACGGCCGGGGGTACGCAGGACAATGCCTCGTATATCGATGACTTCGAGAATACGAAGAATTATATTTCGGTGAAGAGTCCAAAGGACTGGATTCTCTCGAGCGTGCCGTCCACGATGGCAGAATCGGCAGACAGAACGGGTGTTACCAGTGGCTACAACCGTGCCCTGCTGGCCTGGTACTATGTGGATCCTATCTTCACCAGCCGCAGCTCGACCCTCACACCGAGTCATATCAAGAGCGACCTGGATCAGCTCTCGAACCACTATGTGCGCGAGGTCTATGTCAAAGAACTCTATCCTAACCGTCAGCAGAGTACCTACAACGGTGCCACCTCGAAACTCGATGTGCTCAATTTGGCATATTACCCACAGGAACGCGGACCCTATAACCTGACACACGACTTCAACAGCAACGGTACTCTGCGACAGCCTGAGACAAAGTGGGGCGGTATGATGCGTAAGCTCGATACCAACGATTTCGAACAGGCTAATATCGAATATATCGAGTTCTGGCTCCTCGATCCTTTCATCTATACGCGTCAGGACGGCACTGCCTCGGACTATAGTGGCGACCTCTACTTCAACCTGGGTGAGATCTCAGAGGATATCCTCCGAGACGGCAAGAAGGCTGATGAGAGTGCCATGCCTGTGAACAGTTCGGAAACCTACACCACCACCCAGTGGGGTAAGATTGGTGTCAGAACCACAGAGACCTATGCCTTCGTCACCACCAGTGGCTCGCGCAAACTGCAGGATGTGGGTCTGAACGGTCTGAATGATGAAGAGGAGCGTTCCTATGGTGCCTATAAGGAGTGGCTCGACGCGGTGGTGAACAGTGGCATAATCACTAACGACAGCATTCTCAAGGCTTGGCGTAATGACCCTGCTGGCGACGACTACCACTATTTCCGCGGCTCTGACTACGACAGCGAGGAGAAGTGTATTCTCGACCGTTATAAGCTGTTCAACAATCCTCAGGGTAACTCGCCTGATACGGAGAGTCAGACAGAGGGCTACGATACGAGTTATAAGAGTGGTCCTGATGTGGAGGATATCAATGCTGACCATACCCTCAACGAGTTTGAGCGATACTATCAGTACAAGGTGCGCATTGCACCGGAGATCCTCGACGCCTATCGTAACGGGGTACCACCTGCCGATTGTTTCATCACCGATATGCGTACCAGCAGTGTCAAACTACGCAATGGTGACACGACGACCGTGAACTGGTATCAGTTCCGTATCCCTCTGACGGAATACGAACATAGACAAGGTAGCATCAACGACTTCACCTCTATCCGTTTCATGCGTATGTTCCTGTCGGGTTTCCAGAAGCCCATCGTGCTGCGTTTCGGCTCTCTTGACCTCGTACGTGGTGAGTGGCGTATCTATAAGCAGAGCCTCGGCACTTCGGCATCAGAGGGCGGTCTCTTTGAGGTGAGTGCTGTGAACATCGAGGAGAACAACGACAAACAGCCTGTGAACTACGTGCTGCCTCCAGGCATCAGCCGTGTTACCGACCCCTCGCAGCCCCAGCTCGTGGAGGCCAATGAACAAGCCCTCGACATGGTGGTGAAGGAGTTGCAGCGTGGGGAGTCGAAAGCAGTGTATCGGAAAACCACCCTCGACCTCCGCCAGTATAAGCACATGCAGATGTTCGTCCATGCCAATCACCTCGTTCCCGACAATACGAACCTGCAGGATAACCAGCTGGCTGTGTTCGTGCGTATGGGTAACGACTATAAGAACAACTATTACGAATACGTAATACCGCTGAGGCTGACGCCTGACCGCAGCGACTACAGCAAATATGCTACGGCAGATCGTCGGGCAGTGTGGCCGGAGGAGAATATGCTTGACGTGAATCTCGATGTGTTCACCCAGCTGAAGAAACAGCGTAACATCGCCAAGTCGCAGGGCACGGCCTCCTACAACCAGCTATTTACAAGCTACGATCCCGAGCGTCCCAACAACAAGGTGAGCGTGCTGGGTAATCCTACCCTTGGCGATGTGAAGGTGATGATGATTGGTGTGCGCAATATCTCCAGTGAGGTGAAGTCGGGTGAGGTGTGGGTTAACGAGTTGCGACTGATGGATACCAATAACGATGGCGGATGGGCCGCCTCTGGTACGATGAACGTACAACTCTCCGACTTCGGTACGGTAAATGTCACGGGCCGCTATATCAGCGATGGCTTCGGCGGCCTTGAGGAAGGCGTCATGCAGCGTTCCACCGACACCCAGAAGCAATACAGCGTGACCACCTCTCTGGAACTCGGTAAATTCTTCCCGGACAAGGCGAAGGTCTCAGCACCTCTCTACTACTCTGTGACGAAAGAGGAGATCCGTCCGCGCTATAATCCCCTCGACACCGACATGCGTCTCGACGATGCCCTCGACGCCGCTCCTAATCAGCAGGAGCGCGACAGCATCGAGTCGATAGCCGTCACGAAGACCACCAATAGTAACTTCTCGCTCTCCAACGTACGCTGGGGACTGAAGTCCAAGAAGCATCCCATGCCCTACGATCCTGCCAACTTCTCCTTCAGCTACAGCCACGCCCACCGCTATACCTCTGGCGAGACCACGGTCTATGAGACGGACGACACCTGGCGCGGTGCACTTAACTATTCTTATTCGCCCGTTTATAAGACCTGGGAACCCTTCAAAAAGCTGAAAGGTAAGTCGAAGTGGCTCAACTTCCCTAAGGCCATCGGACTGAACTATCTGCCCCAGAGCATCGCATTCAATTCTGAAATCACCCGTCAGTATTACGAGCAGCAGCTGCGTGACCTGGAGAGTTTGGATAATCAGAAGCTGCCATTGAACTTCGACCAGCAGTTCCTGTGGAACCGTGACTTCAACCTGCGCTGGGACTTCACCAAGAACCTGCATTTCAACTTCCAGTCGGCGACCCATGCTGAAGTGGAGGAGCCCTATACCCCAGTGAACAAAGATCTTTATCCAGATCAGTACTCCGCCTGGAAAGATTCTGTCTGGACGAGTATTAAAAACCTTGGCACACCGCTCGACTTCCAACAGCAGGTTACCGCCAGTTATCAGTTCCCCCTGAACAAACTCCCCATCTTGGACTGGGTGAACGGCGATGCGTCCTATACCGCCCGCTATACTTGGGTGCGCGGTACCCAGCGTAATGACGGTACCACTCTTGGAAATACCATCAATAGCAACCGGAATTTCAACCTCTCAGGCGCCTTCAACATGGAGACGCTCTATAACCATGTACCCTTCCTGAAGAAAGCCAATGAGCGTTTCAAGAAGGCGATAACTTCTAGCAGAACCAGCAGGACTAGCAGGACGAGCCCCTCTAGCAGAACTGGTAAGGCTAGCCAGGCAAATAATGCTAGTCAGGCTAGTAAGACTAATAATGCTAGCTCTGACTCTATCGATGCCCAACTGCCAAAAAACAAGAACACTTACCAGCGTGAGATCATCCTGCGTGATGATACCACCCTTACCGTGGCCCATAACAAGAACTCGAAGCGTATTGTCGTCACTGCTCGTACAAAGGACGGTAAGCTCTACGATCTGAAATACAAGATCCTCGATCCGAACAAGATTCTTATCAAGAATCTGGATACTGTTCAGTTGAAGTTAAGTGTCACTGCCAAGCCACCTCTCGAGAATCAGTCCTGGTACAAACCTGCGCAGAGCATCGCCCGTTTCTTGATGATGGTACGATCCATTAACGTCAGCTACCGCCATCAGTATGCCATGCTGCTGCCCGGCTTCTTACCGAATATCGGCGATATCTTTGGTCAGCGTACAGGAGGTGCGCTGTCGCCAGGTCTTGACTTCGCCTTTGGTCTGATCGGCGACGATTATATCGACAAGGCGATCCGTAACGACTGGCTCCTGATGAACGACAACGTGTCGAGTCCAGCCACCATCAACAGCACCAACGACCTGCAGATACGTGCCACCCTCGAGCCCTTCCGCGACCTGAAGATCGACCTCAATGCAGCACATACCGATAACCGTGCTAAGAGCATCCAGTATATGTATGAAGGTAAACCCACCACCCATAGCGGAAGCTTCAACATGACCACGATCTCGCTGCGTGGCTCACTGGCAGGTATGGGTGATGCCGACAATGGCTATCAGTCGGATGCCTTCGACCGCTTCTGTGCCCTCCTCCCGGAGTTCCAGCAGCGCGTGATGGATCAGTATGAGGGTGCTCCCGGTACCTTTGCCGATGTCAACCCCTACGGTGCTGATGTGCTGGTGCCAGCTTTCCTCTCTGCCTATACCGTCGGCGCCGGCAAGTCACTCAGCATATTCCCTGCTATCACACGTATGTTGCCTAACTGGACGGTGCGCTATTCTGGTCTCTCGAAGCTCACCTTCGTGCGAGAGTACATGAAGAGCCTGAACATCAACCACGCCTATAAGAGTGTCTATAGTGTCGGCAGCTACGCTTCCTATAGTTCCTGGCAGGAGTATATGAACGGCTTTGGCTTTATCACGGAGCAGAGTACGGGCGGTCTCGTGCCCACGTCGATGTATAATGTATCTACCGTCAGCATCAACGAGTCATTTTCGCCCCTGCTTGGTATCGATGCTACCTTCCAGAACGATCTGACTGCCAAGATCGAGTATCGCACCACGCGTGTTCTCAACCTTTCAATGACCAGTGTGCAACTCAACGAAGCCCTCAGTCGCGACTGGGTCATCGGCCTTGGCTATAAGATTAAGGATCTGCAGATCTTCAATAGCGCCGTTAACCGTAAGATCAAGAATGCCCAGAATACGAAAAACAAAAAGGGTAAGGACGATAAGGATGCAGACAAGTCGAATCAGTCTAATAGGAGTAGTAGGAGCGGTGTCAACCACGACCTGAACCTGCGTCTCGACATCTCGCTTCGTAATCAGGCTTCCATCACGCGCGATATTGCCACTGGCGTTTCCTCTGCTTCGAGCGGAAACAAGGCCTTCAAACTCTCCTTCATGGCCGACTACACACTCAGCCGTCTGCTCACGATCACGGCCTTCTACGACCAGCAGACGAACACACCGCTGCTTTCCAGCAGTTCCTATCCGACCACAACGCGCGACTTCGGCCTCTCCATGAAGTTCTCCCTGACGCGATAAGGGCAATAATAATTAATCCCCACCAACTGGCGGGGATTATTTATTTTAGAATTTGTAGTCAACACCGATACCGATCACGTGGTTGGTGCGGCTGTAGGTCTCTGTACCCGTATAGGGCGTACCTTGGTAGTTCTCAATGGGACCTTTCTTGTAGTCGCTGTAGAGTGAGCAGAAATAGCTGACGTTCAGACGCATCTTGTCGTTGATGTTCCAGGCGCCTCCAAGGCCGAGGCTGTAGCTGTCGCAGGCAAACGAGGTGTTCTGCTGGTAACCGTCGGAGAGGCCGTAGTCGGTGCGCTGACCACCACAGCTGACGGTGAACTTATCGTTGATGTCGTATTCTACACCTGCCAGGATCTCGTGGGTGCCGTGGGTGAGCTCTTTCTGGCGATTGTCGTACATCACGGCATGCTTGTCGTCGAAGAAGTGATACTCGAGGGCGGCGCGCAGCTGGGGGGTGAAGTTATAGCCCACAGCCACAGAGAGCAGTGAGGGCATGTCGTAACGCACCTCCTCGTCGGGCAGGAAGGCCTTGACCTTATGGGCCATATCCTCGCCAACGGCTTGGGAGAGGGCGGCAACGGTCTTGTCGTTGCCCAGCTGCTCGGCCAGGGCTTTTACATCGGTGGGGCGCTCTTGTCCAATCTGGTAGATCGACAGCTCCTCGGTGTCGTTCTTGGTGTTGATCTTCGTGCGCAGTTCGTAGCGGGCACTGATGGTGAGACGGTCGTCGTGGTAGGCGAAGCTGAAGAGGGGGGTGAAGCCCCAGGCGCGCTGTATGCAGTTGAGGCGCAAGTTGACGAGGTCGATGGAATTGGTTGCACTGGACGGACTAATAGCCTCGACGTAACCACGGTTGTAGCCGTCGTAGTAGTTGGCACGGATACCGACAGCTGCAGAGAAGTTGTCGTTGATCTTACGGGTGATGTTGATCTGACCGCCGTAGATGTACTGCTTGCCCTTGATGTTGGAGAGGAAGGCATATTGAT
>Ga0310695_10012672_pt1 | contig 11739 bp, 20 predicted proteins | sample RumenRJG_04DNA_FD_203882 | JGI IMG/M metagenome (GOLD analysis project Ga0310695, IMG submission 203882) | Bovine rumen microbial communities from Lethbridge, Alberta, Canada - RJG_04 (v2) (version 2) | ecosystem: Host-associated > Mammals > Digestive system > Stomach > Rumen | place: Canada... | reverse complement strand
TGATATTATCTAATTTCATGTCAGATGCAAATTGAGAAACCAGAGAATCTAGTAATTTTGGAAGATTGTCATTAGGATGTTCTTTCATGAACATACTATAATATGAAATATTACTAGTTTTTTCAGCTAAGATCTGATCACCTCTTTGTTTTTTATTAACTGGATTAGCACTTATCTTTCCAATGCATCTCAAGTCAAACAATGCAAGAACTTTCTGCCCAAACTCTTCATGAATGAACCCATCAAATCCAGCATCATGAATGTCTTTCCACATCTGCAGCAAAAATGCATGGTCTTCTTCGCTTCCCCAGACACTTTCAGATGCGGCATAGTCTAGAATTCCAAGTGACTTGTCTCGAAAGTAGTAAGCAGCTAGCCTCCACTCTTCAGAGTCTTCAATCCATGTAGTCTGCTTCTTTCCTTCGCCATATGCAAGGACATACAAGTCATATGCTATGCTGTTGAGATCACTTTTTCCAGCTTGGATTGTCTTGACTACTATCTCAGGCCAGTGAAGTAGCTAGACTTCTTGCTAGTTTCTGAAGTCAAGAATGTTCAAGTCAGCTTGATCAGATAGAATTATCTTGTAGACGCCATAGTCCGCATAGTCTCTAGCATATTCATAGCTTGTGGTCAAGAAAAATGGATAGTTCCACTTTGGTTGAGAAAGCTTAAGATTCTTTCTTCTGTTGTTTCCAAAATACCAAGACTATGCAGTACTTATCTAAGATTCATTCATACAATTTTTATTTACTTCAAGCTAAAAATGTATATTTAAAAACATAAAATAGAGGATCTAAATGAAAATTGAACTATTGTCTTTTACTCCTAATTCTGAATTAGTCATTGCGGGAGCTGCGTCAACATGCTATGACTCTAAGCCAAAAGAGCTCGAGTCTGCTAGAAAGATGGTAAGAGCTTTGATAAAGTCTGGACATGAAAGCTGCATTGAACATGCAAGTGCCAGCTTTGTCGTCAGTGGAGTGAGCAGAGTCGTGACACATGAGCTAGTAAGGCATCGCATTGGTACAGCATATTCGCAGCGTTCGCAGCGATATGTCAATGAAAGAGAGCCAGATTTTGTAATGCCAGACGAGATAAAAGGAAATGAAGAAGCTGAAAAGACTTTCTTGAAAGCTATGGATGACGCGTGGAATTCATACAGAAGACTGCAAGAGCTTGGGTTCAAGAACGAGATAGCAAGATATGTGCTTCCAAATGCATGCTCTACTAAGATATCTGTGACAATGGACTTCAGAGCATGGCGTCATTTCTTGAAACTGCGTCTGTCAAAGCGTGCACAGCCTGAGATAAGAAAACTTGCTCAAGCTCTCTTTGATGAATTAGTCAATATTGCGCCATCTTGCTTTGAAGATCTCAAAGATGAGAACAATCTACAGAACACTTGAGTTAAAAAACTGCATTTGAATGATATAATTAAACTATGAGCAACAATATTCAAGACTTGAAGAAGCAGATACTTGCGGCAAATCATGCATATCGTGACGGCAGTCCAGTCATGAGTGATAGTGCATTTGATGACTTGTGCGAGAAGCTCGAGAAGTTGATGCCAGAAGAAGAGTATTCAGCATTTAGAGACTCTTTGCATGAAGAGAAAGGCAAAGTCAAGCATCCATTCATAATGGGATCTCTAGACAAACTCCAGTTTGAGAAGCCGGATGAAGTAGAGTCTTTCGTGAAGTCTATTGCTGGAAGCGTGAACATCAGTGCAAAAGTTGACGGCATTTCTTCACGCGCATCATACAAGTCAGGACATTTTATTAGCCTTACTACACGAGGAGATGGCAGCTTTGGCATTGATATAACCGACAAAGCACAATACATAAATGGACTTCCGCATGAGCTCATAGACAAGTCTTCTGGCAGCATCATAGAAAAAGACTTCGAGATACGTGGAGAGCTTGTCATATTGAAAGACGACTTCATTAAGCTCAATGAAGATACTAACGGCAAGTTCGCGAACGCAAGGAATGCGTGTGCTGGAATAATGAACCGCAAAGACTGGTCAAAAGATGAAGTGAAGTTCATCACATTTGTCCCGTATACGATTCTTGGGCAAGAGTATGACAAGCATGAGCAGTTCAAGATCTTAGACTCAATTGAGGGAATGAAGCCGGCTTGGAGCATAGAACTTGATGCTAGAAGCATTGATGGCATTCCACATAAGTTGTTTGAGCTCGCGTCACAAGACTTCTCTTACACTACAGATGGACTTGTCATCTGCTCGACTTCATACAAGAATGAAGAAAAATACAGGCCTTCTGCGTGCAAGGCATTCAAAATAAACCAGCAAGTAGGCGAGACAAAGTTGGTTGACGTCGTGTGGGAAGGACCTTCAAAAGATGGATTTATGTGTCCTGTGGGAATTGTTGACCCTGTAGAGCTTGGTGGAGCAACAATAAGCAGGGTGACACTCCACAATCTTGATGTGATTGACGAACTTGGCTTGATGTACGGGAGCAAGATACTGCTGAAGCGCTCTGGGGACGTGATACCTCATATCGAGAAAGTAGTAGAGAATGACTCTAAATGCTCGAAGATCGAACTTCCAGTCGAGTGTCCGTGCTGTGGTTCAAAGCTAGTGAGAGATGGTGTCAACTTGAGATGTATGAACAAAGACTGCGCTGATCAAGTCGTACACCAGCTTTCAATGTTCATAAAGAAGTGCGGCGTAAAGTCTGCATCTGAAGCAACACTCAAGAACTTTGGAATAACGTCTTTTAAGAAGTTGATGTCATTCACGCCTGACAAGAAGTACAAGTCTGAAGTCAAGCTCTTTGACGAGCTCTACTCTAAAGTGTTCTCGCAGAGCAGAGAGAAGCTTCTAGGCGCGATGAACTTCGTTGGGTTGTCAGAGACATTAGTTGACAAGATCGTGTCTCACTATGGATATGAGTTAGTGTCTTCTAGTAAGTTCAAAGATGAAGCTTATAAGTCATTGCCTGTTGGAATTGGAACTGTGACTCTTGATAAGTTCATCGAGAGACTTCCAGAAGCTCTTGCTCAAGTAGGAATGGTAGTCAGTGACATAAGATGGCATTGGTCTGGAGATGCTCCAGACACAACTCAGGCGAAGTCCGAGATCAAAGGGTCTATATGTGTGACTGGAAGCTTGAAGTTTGGCTCAAGAAGCAAGTTCCTAGAGTTTGCTAAGCAGCACGGCTATGAGTCTAAGTCTGGAGTTTCTAAAGGACTGACTTATCTTGTGAACAATGACATCAATAGCAATTCATCAAAGAACCGTAAAGCTAAAGAGCTTGGTGTTCAAATAATAACAGAAGAGTCTTTTATGAAGTTGTTAAATGACTCTTCTGTCAAAAGTTCACTTGATGACTTGTAAATTTCACTGCAGCATTTGAAGTTCTGACACGATGAACGTACTTTGAGCTACTTCAAGAACACGAATTACATGATGTCCTTGAGATAATGTGAAGTTATTTGAATTATTCAACAATGTTATTGGATTGTTGTTTTCATCATTTGAATTGATTACTGGAATATGTTGATGCTGATATTGTAAATGCCGTTGCTGTATTTATTGACACTGCATTCACCGCGCGGTCGAGGAGGTGGCATGGGAGAGAGTTGCGGGTCGCGGTGATATTAGATTCAGTAAAATCAACCGACAAGTGAAGATTAATAGACTGGAAGTCTAGAGACTCGACTTTCACACCATTTACGTAAAGGTCATAAGAAAACCCTTCTCCAATGTCTGTCCAATCTACGATTTTAACGCTATACGTCTTGCTCGGGTCATACCCTTCCCCACTGAACTCCCACTTTCCCGGCTCCACAAGCGCGTAGGGGAGGTCGGTCAAGGACGCCGCGCCGATGTCAGCAGGCGCGAGCGGGTCGCTCCCGTTCGCTGCGTGCGTCGCGTGGTGCACCGTCGGCGTGCGCGCGTCCGTGAGGCGCGGGTCGTTCGTCTTGACAAACGCGTTCGTGCCGTCGCCGTCATTCGTCAGCTGTGATGTCTTCGTAGGCGTGATGAGACGGCGGGTTGCGGTGATGTCGTCTGCCGACTCTACTCCAGCCGTCCAAGACAACGAAACAGAATCAAGATTGCCTTTTGGGATTCCCCATGCTTGATCATATTCGTCTCTTGGCTCCCATCCGGTAACAGTCCACACTAAATGGAGACTGCTATTGTCTAACTCCCACTCCGTGAACCCGCTCCGCAGCGCGTCCCCCACCGCCTTCGCGTCGGCAGCACTGTCATTCAATGTCAGTGTTGGATCAACCACTGGAATCTACGACTTCTTTGCAATTTCATCTACATAGCCTATTATGAAATGCGTGACGCCAGAATCTGTTATAGAAACTTCACTGTTACTGTTAAGTGTAAATGTTCCAATGTCTATACCATCATAGTTAAGTATATAGTTTCCAATTGTTGAAGTCTTTCTTATTATGTAATATCCTCCAGCAGTCCACCAATCATCCGTATTAGAATAATCAAGTGTTTCACACGTCATATCAGAAGATAAATTTTTGACAACAAACCATGATCCATTGCTCTAAGGTATTCCTCTAACTCCCATGTCAGTCAATTCACGTTTTTTGTCTAATGCAATGTTGATTGCTCTTGTATCTGCTTTTTCATTAATTATAGACAGTATAACCTTATTTTGCACAGGATTCACGCTTGTGCTTAAAAGTTCAGCATCGATGCTAAGTCTTTCATTCGGAATTTTTCCTTGTGCATCAATAAGTTGATAGTCTTTAAACTGCAAAGAGCTCGCTATAGAGTTTGTTCCAGCTCCAATTTGCACAGCATCACTAGCAGTCACTTTGCAGATTGTAGTTCCAGTTCCAGTTCCAGTTCCACCTATAGCAATTGACTAGACTCCTTCAGCTTTTGCTCCAAAGCCTATCGCGATTGAATAGTTGCTAAGAGCTGTTGTCTCATCATTGGGGTTTGCTGTATCTTTCTAGCCAGCGCCTATCGCGATAGAGCGTGTAGCACTAGCTTTAGCATTTCTGCCTATCGCGATGCTCTACTGAGCAGATGCTGATGCGCCATATCCAACTGCAACAGCGCCTGCTCCAGATGCATTAGCTGAAGCGCCAAATGCTGTTCCAGCTGTTCCAGTGCTCAATAGATTTCCATTTGCTCCATATCCAACAACAGTCTCATACTAAGCCCTAGCTTTTGCATTAGTTCCAATAGCGATTGACCCCGTGTTTCCAGCATATGGATAGCAGTCAGCACTGACAGAGTTTGCTCCTCCTGGAGCCGAGCCAATTGCTATTGCCATCTTGCCATCAGCTTTAGAACGATATCCAATTGACACATTCAATCCACCTACTGGAGAAGATCCTGAAGTTCCATTAGCTTCAGCTTGTGATCCAACAGCTATTGATGCTTCACCAACCGCTGAGCTGTCTGCTCCAATTGCTATTGACTGAGCATTGTTGTAAGCTATGCTTGATGCTTCAGCATTCTTTCCAATAGCAATTGACCTTAAACTTGCTCCTGAATCAGTTGACTCAGCTACAACAGCTCCATCGCCGATCTTCACAGAATTAGATGAAAGAGCATCTTCAAAAGCGTCGCTCAGCTCACTAGAAGATGACGTCTCAGACTTCTTGTAGTAGTCTCTATTTCCATCTTCTACTATGTTCAGCACAGACTCACATGCAGAGTCTACATACCACTTGTTCGCAGCATCTTTCTCTTCTTCTGGGTCTGCTACATTCTTTATCTGTGTGTTGTATGCATTGATCTAGTCTGATGACACGACATACAATGTCTTTGGCTCAAACTATCCAGAAGCTCCTGTGACTAGATCATGATATTCCTGGCCAGTCACATATCTTATGCTCAAGTCAGTCGCTGAAAGATCTCCAGTCGGACCTTCACCATAGAATACTTGGTTTATGTCACTCAAAACTGAAGCTGTCAGCACACTGCAGTCACTGCACAAGCTTCCAACTCGCTTTGCATAAGCATCTCTTGTTGTTGGGTCTATCATTGTTGTTTTCCTCAAATTCCTGTTATGTGGTCTATGACTGCTGCATTGCTCCAGTTAGCCGCAGTCCTGAACTAGCTTAGCATGCCACTCTTCACTAGTATCTAGTAGTCATCTGGAAGTCTAGTAAAAGCATTCACACTAGCTAATGCTGGAACTTCATCAAGCTCAGACAAGTCAATAGTCTTCAAGTTTATGCATTTGCTGAATGCAGCCTCACCTATGCTCTTCACTGATGGAAGCTTGATGCTCTTCAATGACATGCACAAAGCGAACATAGATGCTGGCACTGCGGACAATGAGCTGAAGTCCGTCTTCTAAAGATTTATGCATCCCTAGAACTCTTGATTGCATGCTTTCACAAGCTTTGGCATGTAGACATTAGACAAAGATATGCATGTCTAGAAATTGTATCCGCTTATTGAATTGATTGCCGTCAATTGTGGAAACACCGCTTCTCTCAAGCTGACGTCGCCTTTGAATTCAGCGCCAGTTCCATTGTTTAGCACTTCAAGCTTTGGAGCGTATATCTTCTCAAGGAAGTACATGCAGTTCATCCCAGCATATGACTTCAAGTCTTTCAAGTCTGGTAGACATATTGAAGTCAGCTTATAGCAGTCATACCACTCACCGGTGCTTGTAGTTCCCGTGGACAGCACGTTTGCAATTGACACGTGCTCTAAGTTCCTGCTTTGAGACAATATGCCGACTTTCTTCAAGCCATTGGATCTTGACGTTATGCGTTTTATTCCGGCCGTCGAACCGCTCTGGCTTGTATTGAGTGAAATGCCGCTGAGATTTCCGGAGAACTTCACGACGTGCTCTCCGTACTCCGCGTATGTGTGCTAGAAGTCAGAAAGTGAAGAGTCATGCGAGTATGTGCTTACTGCCTGGTCTTCAGCATTGTTGTAGTCCCACCAGATCTTAAGCGAATCGCCTTCGAACTCCGGCTTCACGTTGAGCTTGAATGTCTTTGTGGTATTGACTGAGTACTGAATCGGATTGTCTAGAAGTGGAAGCATGAACGCCAAAGTATTTGTGTTAGTATTTGTTGACCATTGCACAAGCTTGTCTTTGAAGTCTTCTGGCACTGCGTCAATTGAAGTAGCAACATGTGCATAGTCTTCATTTGGATCATACCATGAGCTTATAGTCCTTGCTGCTGCTAGATTGTAGTAGTCATATCTCAAATCATCAGACAAGACGATGTCAAACGTCATCCGGTCATCCATGTAGTCAGGAATATGGTTCATCAAATGCTGTGTCATGATGTGATCTCCATACTGCATCAGCTTCTAATTGCATCATACAAGCTAGACAAGATGTTTCTCATTTCAACAGCTGCGCTTATGACATTGTCTATGTCACTAGAATAAGTCAAGCTTGAGAGCGGATCTGCTGCAATTGTGCTTAACGCCGAAGATATCTAATTCTTAAGCTATTGTACTGCACTATCAGCATGACTCTGAGCAGAATCTATCTCACGACTGATTATTGAACACAAATTCTAGTTGCCGATGTAGAATCCACTTATCTCGCCGGCTGGACTGATGTTAAATGTGCCATCACCATGAGACTGGTATGGTTGACCAAGACTTGCTAATATCTGCGTTGCTTTGTTTACAGCAGCATAATATGCAGTAAGATCTTCAGTCTTGTTTGTCAATGCTTTCACGTCAGCACTGGTGAATGTCATTCCATCATGGCCACGCCATACATAAGTGTGCTTGTACTAGCCATCTGAAGCATACACTCCGTCAACGTGTGATCCGATGTTAGAAGCAACATTGATGAATCCTTCGCTGTGAGACGCTGGACCGACTGCACATCCAAGAGGAATAGGGCCTTCTCTAAATCCAAGCCCTTCAGAATGAGCAGCTACACCACTTGCAGTTGTGTAAGCTCCTTCGGCGTGAGCGGCAAGATTTGCAGCTACAGCGCCTCCGCCTTCTGCATGAGATGCAGTCCCAGCTGCAGACGTCTGTGATCCTTCAGCATGAGCAAAATTTGAAAGAGCAATGCATGCATCACCATTGACAAGTGTGCCCGTCTTGCCGTTTATCAAGCCAGATCCAATGACTGCTCCAGTTGCCACACTTAGTCCGGCAGAGATTGCCATTGGACCTATGTCAACATCTCCTGACATGTGTACAAACAATCTTCCAGCTTCATCAGAGTCAATCTTGCTAGAGATGTCAACTCTCATGCAGCTTATGACATCACTTATGCCACTTGCTACTATGGACTCGTTCTAGTCGAAAGAGCCGAGGACTCTATAGCACGACATCTCTTGCTCAACTGTGTCTTTTGTGTAATTGCTCATCGAATTAATCCTGTTCTTTTAAATTCTCTTATTGCTCTATCATTGACTGCAATGCTAACCGCATAGTCTTCAATGTGTCTCTTATGTCTAGAACTGCTGATATCAAAGTTGACATCTTTGAACTATCATCTAATGAGCTCAATGGATCAACATCTACAGTGCTCAAGCTGCTGTACAAGTTAGACACTAGACTGTTTATGCTTGCGCCTACATCACTTCTTACACTCAGCAACTGCTCGAAGTTCACAGCATCTGACAAGTCTGTAGCAGCAGACATGTTCTTCACTTGCGAGCCATATGCATTGATGAAGTCACCTGAGACTATGTACAATTCATTGCTTAAGATCTAACCGCATAATACTTTTTCATGGAAATCTTCTTGATTTATGTGGATCGCGCTCAAGCATTGAGTTGAAAGTCCATCAATGACGATCTTGCTGTCAATTGCCGTTGACAGACTAGCATCGGCTTGCTCTAGTCCTTCAATGCTGCTGTATATTGAATTGACGTCATCACTCAATGCACTTATGTCTGCAGACAAATTCTATACTGACAATTGAACATCAGTTGACATTGAGTCAATTGACAGTGCAATGCCATCAATTCTTGTCTAGAACATTGAACATAGATCTTCAGCAGAGCTCAATGACGCGAAGTCAATCAAGTCTGAGAAGTTAACATGCATTCTTTTAGCGCTCAATTCATGTGCACTTAAGTCGTAGTTCAATATTGTAGTCAACAGTCTATCATTCTCGCCTGTGTTAGCAAAATTCCGTACTATCCAGTTAGATATAGCAGTGTCGTTCTCTTGCATGACTATAGACAACTTCGTGACTTCTTCTTGAGCATCGCGGATTATACTGAAATCAGCACTTGTCGTTGTTGATATTGCAGATATGCTGCTGTTGAATATGATGTAATCATTCTTGTTTAGCTCAATGATGTTGCCCAAGAAGTCTGGCACGCTTATGCTGTCTGGTATCCGGTTCATTGATCCAGCGCTGATGACTGACCCATATGCTCTGTAAGTGTGCTCAAGACATCCAGACAATGTAGCGTCTTCATCTGTGACTAAGTCTCCATAGTAGTGCATGCTATTCACTGCAAGCGTTGAGAGGTCTTTTGCTACATTTGATATTGACTCAGTGTTGTCATCAATCAATTCTTCAAGCCGTCCAGACTCTTCAGCAAGTTTTATGCTTAATGATGAAATTCCATTTGACAATGCTAATGCTTCAATCTAAGCGTCACGTATGAAGTCAATGTCATCCCATGTTATGTCTGACAAGACCTTTGAGCTGTTGAGCACAAGATAGTCATTTTCTCCTGCAAAGTAAGAAGCGCTTGTAGAGTCACTTATTTCTCCGTCATCGGCTGATCTCGCAAATGCACCTTTGCATAGTGTTATGCTTGGAGATATGCCAGTAGGCATCAATGAGAACAGCTCTGAAGTCAATGAAGTGCTAGAGCCGTGGTGCTAAAATGAACCAAGATACTGTGCTTTGCTCTGCAGTGAAGACTCAAGCGTACTGCCATCTCTATTGACAACACTGCTAAATTGCACGCTCAATGACTGTGCTGACAGCTTTGCAGCTTCTACAAGACCCTAGAATGTGTTGTCTCCAGTGAACACATTGTTGAAGTCAGTCTTCGCGTTGTTAGCGTCTTGTGCATCTAAGCGTGAGAACATTGAAGATGTCGCGCTTGAAACAATGAAGTTCTAGTTAGCAATGATCCAGTCGCCGTTTTGCACAGCAATTCCGCCAATTCCATAGCTTCTAGATTTTTCACATCCATTTATGATGTAGTAGTAGCCGTTGAGAACCGACATCTATGCCGCTGCGCTTGGCGCTATGTTGTATATGTTTGTGAAGTCATTGACTAAGAATGATGACACATCAGGCCAGTCTTCTTTGACAGACAATACAGCTCTGAAATTCAGGCTTCCATGCAAGCTCTTCCAGATCTCAGCATTGTCTGCAGATAAAGCTGATATCTGCTGTGACATTGAATCTGTCAAAGACTCTAGATGCTCGTCTGACAATTGACGTATCTGCATTTCAGTTGTCAAAGCTGTGCTTAAAGAGCTTGATACGTCATTTATAGAGCTTATGACATCTGTCATTGAAGACTCTACTAAGCTAGTCAAGTAATTTGACAATATCTCTAATGACGGATCTGATATTATGTTCTATATTGAAAGTTCTATTGATGGAAGAGTAGTGCTCAAGAAGTCATATAAGTCAGCTGACATTGAACTTTCATTTGATGACAGTGTCTCGAGATTTCCAGACAAGTCGCCTATGTCAGTTGACATGCAATCAATTGATGACAAAATGCCATCTATGTTTTCAGTCAAAGTAGAGACATTGTCTTCAAGCTGTTCAACTCTGCTTGACATACTTTTAGCATTTGAGCTTAATTCAACTATGCTGCTCGTAAATGAAGACACTTGCTCTGCAATATCAACTAGATTGATCTACTGGCAATCATAGTACAGCTCTACATCATTCATCTAACCGCCGTCTATTATGCAGTTCTTCAACTTGCAGTTGTCAAACTCTCGACCTTCGTCTTTTATTGTCCCGATAAATGTGCCGTTGTAGATGTTGTTTGGATTCGAGAATATCACGCGCTCAGGCGAAAGTCCATCATCACTGCAGCCTGGATTGCGTATTCTAGACAAATTTTCTCTTGCTTTTACTGTGTAGTTCGTGTATGTAGACATCATTCGCCTCTTAAATTGCTTTGTCTTATTTACATTAAAAGTCTATGCAGTGCACTTAATGTGTAAATAGACACTGTAATGGCGATTTTCAAGATACTTCGTTTGAACAAGATGACATGTGGAAACAGACGTGGTCTGATTGACATGGATGTGCAGATGCATGGAATATATGAAGACTTGTATCTTCTTCCGGGCACAGAGCTGAGCATTCTTCCAGTCGGAGAGAAAGACGCTGGCATAATTACAGAATCTAACACTGACTACAAGTATGCCAGTAACAATGCATTATATGACTATCCAGATAATAGTTAGAAGCGTGCAATGAATGTTGAAGCAAGCATTTCAGATGTAGTCTTGAATGAAAAGCAGCTGTCTATAGACATAAGCACATATGTGTCAAGCGGCTCAGACTGGAATAAAACTAGCTCTGATGCGATACAGTTGACGCCTGAGTTCTGGGTATTAAGCAGCGTACATTTGTCTGGTTTGCCTGAGATAAATGCAAAATTGTCATGCGTAAGAGTAGTGTATGAATTTGAGTTTGATGCTTCACGCAACTAGAAAGCACTTTTGAGCTCAAGCACAGTTCATACTAGCATGTTTCCATTGAATGACATTTTAGATCTATGCGTGAAGTCAAAGTTCAAGAAGTCAACTGAGAACTATGCTATTCCAGGCAATCTTCTATTGAAAGA
>Ga0310695_10012671_pt1 | contig 11739 bp, 13 predicted proteins | sample RumenRJG_04DNA_FD_203882 | JGI IMG/M metagenome (GOLD analysis project Ga0310695, IMG submission 203882) | Bovine rumen microbial communities from Lethbridge, Alberta, Canada - RJG_04 (v2) (version 2) | ecosystem: Host-associated > Mammals > Digestive system > Stomach > Rumen | place: Canada... | reverse complement strand
TGTTGATTGTTTATATATAAATATAATATATAAAGGCAATTTTAGTGGGTCTATTGACTCATTTTTTTATGTGTGAGAATGTAAATAAGAAAATGAAAAAATGGAGGCCATATCAATGAATTACGAAGTTATAAAGTTTGAAAACGGTAATGTTGAATTAGAAGTGAATGTTTCGCCAGAAGAAGAAACTGTTTGGCTAACACAAGAACAAATAGCACAATTGTTTGATAGAGATAGAAGTGTTGTTTCCAAACACATCAAGAATGTTTTTTCTGAGAAAGAATTAGATGAAAAAAGCAATGTGCATTTTTTGCACAATGCAATTTCTGATAAACCTGTTTCTTTTTATAGTTTGGACGTTGTTATTTCAGTTGGATATAGAGTTAAATCCAAAAACGGCGTAGTTTTTAGAAAGTGGGCTAACTCAGTTTTAAAAGAATATTTGCTTAAAGGTTACGCTTTGAACGAGGGCAGAACTCTTATCACTAAAGACAATTACTTAAATCTTGTTAATAGAGTAGATTCTTTGGATGTAAGAATTGGTTCAATTGAAAACACGATATCAGATGAGTGTGGTAAAGATGTTCCAAATGAAGAAACGTTGAAAGCGTTTCAAGAAGTGGAAGAGATGGAAAAAGATCCAACCACTAAAACGTATCATAGTGTTGAAGAATTAAAAAACAATCTAAAAGATTAGCTTTGTATTTTGAATGCATTAATGCTATCATGGAGGTGTTAAAAATGTACAACATCATTTTTTACGAAGACAAAAACGGTTATTCGGAGTTATATGAAGAACTTATGAGAATCGCGGAAGGAGCAGGAAGAAATAAAGATTTGAGAATTCAATACAAGCAAATTGCATATTGCGTTGAATTATTAAAGAATCAAGGCACTAATATGCCAACTAATATCGCAAAGCATATTCAAGATGATATTTGGGAATTAAGACCGGGAAACAACAGAGTGTTATATTTCTATTTTGAAAACAATACGTTTGTACTTCTTCATATGTTTCGAAAACAGACACAGAAAACTCCGATATCAGAAATAGAAAAAGCAAAGAAGGAACGAAATGACTTCATTATGAGGAACAGGGGGATCAACTAATGAGAACTTGGGAAGATTATAAAAAAGACGTAAAAGAAGTTAGTGATGTAGCTAAGCAAGACATTGAAGAAATGGAAGTGCTTGCCGCTATTGTCACAGCGATTATCAATAAACGCAATGAACTCGGATATACTCAAAGGGATTTAGCGGTTATCTGTGGCCTTCCTCAATCATCAGTGGCTAGAATTGAAGCGTGCGTTGTTAAGCCAAACATTGAAACACTTCTTAAAATCATGAAACCTCTAGGATTAACACTTTCTGCCACCAACGTTTAAATTTTAAAAAACGATTTCGATGAATGACAAAATGGCATATATAATGAAATGCAATATGACAAAATGGCATAATAGATATTGATAATAGTGCCACAGTATGTTATTGTAATAGTGGTTAACAAAATGTCACTAAAAGAAACTAGAGAATCATTTGGTATTTCCCAAGTTGCTGCTGCATCTACCGTTGGTATGCCCTTGAGAACATACGTGCGTTATGAAAACGACGAGAATTATGGTAATGAATTAAAAAGGCAATCAATAGTTGCCGCTCTTAATGATGCTTATAAAATAACAGAAACTAAAGGCCTTTATACTATCGAACAAATCAAAACTAAAATAGCAATGGTGATAAACGATAAGTATAAAGACACAGTTGAGTTTTGTTATTTATTTGGCAGTTATGCAAAAGGATACGCAAAAGAAAGCAGTGATGTTGATTTGTGCGTATCTACTTCTTTGTCTGGCTTGAAATATGTTGGTTTAGCGGAGTCATTGAGAATAGCGCTTAACAAAAAAGTCGATTTAATAAGACTTTCCGATTTATCGAACAACGTTGGACTTGTTAATGAAATTATGAAAGATGGTATTAAGATATATGGATAATGTTAAAACTGATAAATATTATTTTGAAAAAGCAATTGATGATATAGACGCTGTTGAAAAGTATTTTGATCATAAAACCTATGAAGAGTTTATGGCGGATTCAATGTTGATTGATGCAATTATGTTTAGGCTTGTTCAACTTATTGAAAATATCAAAAAGATATCTCCAGATTTTAAAGCTAGCCATTCAAACATCGAATGGGGCAATATCATGGGCTTCAGAAATGGGATCGTCCATGAATATGGCGAGACTGATTACACAATTGTCTATGAAGTCGTTAGCAAAGACCTGTTGGAGCTAAAGGAACTTTTTGAGCAATGTCTATGATTAAGTTACTTAAACCTATCGCCCACTGCTATGGTGTTATAAATGCGATAAATCTCGCTAAGAAAGTCGCTAATGAATATAAAGATAAGAATATCTATGTTTTTGGTTTGCTCGTACATAATGAAGAAGTTACTAAAGAACTAGAAACATATAGTATTAAAACAATAGACTTAACTAATAAGAATCCACTAGAGGTCCTTAAGAAATTCACTAGTAAAGATATTGTGATATTTACCGCGCATGGTCATCCTGATGTCTATGAAGATATCTTATCAATAAGAGGTGTGACCTATTTTGATGCGACATGTCCTAAAGTAAAAGAATGCTTTAGCGCTATTAGAGGTAGCAAAGAAACTATCTATATTGGTAAACGTAATCATCCAGAAGCAAATGCGGCCTTAACACAAAATGATAATGTGTTGTTTTATGATATTAATGAGAAGTTTGACTATTCCCAAGTCAAAACAGATAATCCATTAATCATCAATCAAACAACATTATCATTTCTAGAACTAGAAGATATCCATAAAGAAATTAAAGAGAATATCAAGAATCCTAATATCATTGATGAAATATGTGATGCGACATTATTAAGGCAAAAGGCCATCAATGAACTAGGGGATGATATAGATACAATCATCATCGTTGGTAGTAAAAAATCATCAAATACAATGAAACTATATGAAGTCGCTAAAAAGAAACATCTTAATAAAGCGATATACTTATTAGAAAATATCGAAGATTGTAAAAGATTAGATATTAAATATAAAAACGCTGTAATCGCAAGTGGTACATCCACTCCATTAAATACAATCAATCAAATCAAAGAATATCTAGAAAATAAATGAGTATTGCTTGAAATCTCCACTAAATCCAATATAATTGTATTTGAAGGTGCAAACAATATGATTTTAACTATTTCACAGCTAAAAGAGAGATATCATAAGTATGCTAATCCTATTGATAAGATAAAAAGGGATTGTGATGCTGGTCTTTTGATTCGCTTAAATCGTGGCTTATATGAAGATAATCCTCATGCTGAACCGATGTTTTTAGCGGCCTCTTTGTTATCTCCTTCTTATATTAGTTTTGAAACAGCTCTATCTTATTATGGTTTAATACCTGAACGGGTGGTAACTATCACATCAGCGTCTCTTATGATTAGAAAGAATAAAGACTTCGTAAATAGTTTTGGAAGATATACATTTACTGATATTCCTTCTGATGCCTTTTATTTAGGGACTACATATATTGTTAATGGTGATTATGTTGCCCGTATTGCCACTAAGGAAAAAGCACTATGTGATTCTTTATGCAAATGGCCAGTTGTGCGCAGCGTAAAGGATTTAAAGCAATTAATGTTTGATGATAAAAGAATAGATATTGATGAATTTCGATCATGTAATTTCCTCGACATGATTGAAATCGCCAAGCGATATCATAAAACTAATCTCAATCTATTGATAAAAATGATAAGAAAGGAATATCTCCATGAATAGTGTCTTTGGAATAATAAGGAGAAACTAATATGGCTAATAATCAAATTAATCACGTTGCCTTAATCATGGATGGCAATGGTAGATGGGCTAAAAAAAGAGGCCTACCAAGAACCGCAGGTCATGAAGAAGGCTGTAAAAGAATTATTGAAATATTTGACGCAGTTAAGGCTAATCATATCTACTGTATGACCTTATATGCTTTTTCTACGGAAAACTGGAATAGACCAAAAAGTGAAATCACTCTCTTATTTAGATATCTAGATAAGTTCTTTAAAGATAATATCGCTGATTTAATGAGAGATGGTGTTAGAGTCCAAGTGATGGGGGACATCACTAGACTCCCTAAACACACGCAAAAAACAGTATTAGAAGCATTAAATAAAACAAAAGATAATAATAACTATGTCTTTAACATCGCTCTTAATTACGGAAGTAGACAAGAATTAGTGAAAGCCACAAAAGAAATAGCGGAATTAGTAAAAGAAAATAAGTTAGATATAAATGATATTGATGAACAAACAATAAGTGATCATCTATATACATCTAACTTACCTCCAATTGACTTAATGATTAGAACAAGTGGAGAACAACGTTTAAGTAACTATTTACTATATCAGCTCGCTTATTCTGAGTTTATTTTCACTAAAACATATTGGCCAGACTTCACTAAAGATAAGTTTGAAGAATGCCTAAAGGAATACGCTACTAGAGATAGAAGATACGGTAAGATCGTAGAGGAATAAACTTATAAACATACTATTTTTGTATAATATATGGGCCCTAAATGCCCATTTTTAATGCTCATACGATTATTTGATTGTCTAAAAAGTTTTATTAAGTATAATAAATGTGTAGGATGCTTTTATAGATACGTCTTGCAACTTATTATGTTCAGCATTAGGGGAGACATCAATAGCAAGGAACCAAGTAAGGTTTTATCTTGTACCTTACATTCTTTTATTGAATTTCAAATTTTTGACTAGAATTATTGGTTTACTAACCGTGGATTCTAGTTTTTTTCTGCCAAGAGTTGCATATTTTCAAAGAAACGTTCTATAATAGCGGCACGCAATAAAGTTTTAATACTTTATCACTACACCTTCATCATCTATCTTACTAACCTGAAGCCTGTGGCACTCTTATAGGGGATAGAAGTCATCTTATTTCTAGGTATATTTATTGGACTATATCTAATGAACGAGCATGCCTAAAAAACGGAGTTATTTAAGTTATGTATTACGTTATTCAAGTCAAAACCGGAAAAGAACAACAAGCCATCGAGGACATTTTAAAGAATAAGCCAGACGATGCTTCTTTCGACGTTTTCTCTCCCTATCGTAAATCATTCCGTAAATACAAAGGCGTGATGCGCGAAGTCGTCGAAAGATGCTTCCCTGGCTATATTTTTGTGGAGACTAATGATGTTCAAAGATTATTTAAACAACTTTACTTCACTCCAGGATTCCAAAAGATATTAGGAAGAGAAGGAGATACAGATAACTTTGTACCCCTAGATAAAGATGAAACTCGTATGATTGATATCCTTTATAGTGTGAATAACAATCACATTACTGAAATATCAAACATCGAAGTTAAAGAAGGTGAAACAATTAGAGTTTTAGATGGACCATTAGTGGGCCTAGAAACTCAAATCAAAAAAGTCAATCTCCATAAGAGAACCGTCCTAGTGGAATTCATGATGTGTGGAAGACTAGTGACCGCTCCTATTGGTATAAATATCATCACAAATATCATTAACAAATAGTTATGAGTAAAACATTAAAGAGTAGAAAGCATAGGTACTCCTTATTCCCTATTAGAGGGTTATTGGTGTTCTATGATATTTTAATTTACGCCACAGTCGTGGTGTTCGCTCTTATTTTTTTCCCGCGCTCAGGTGGGCGCCCATTAGAAAACCCACAAGAAGCATTGGAGGTGCTTATTCACTTCGCCATCTCTATGCCAATTCTTATTACCGCAAGATTCTTCCTTAGAGTGTACGGACAAGTCTGGAGATATGGTGGTGTTGGTTCTTACATCCGTGTCATGATTGCGGATACAATCACCCTCTTTATCTATTTCTTCATCCAAAAGTTTGTTCCAATTTTTGAAAAACCACTAGAATTTGTTGTTGTCACGTTTATCATCCTAACATGCACAACCGTATCCTTGGCGGTCCGCATGGTCTATAGATGGCTATATATCTCTGTTAACCGTAAATCCAAGTTTGGTAAGTTTATGGTTGGCTTTGTTAATATCTTTGCTAGAGCTAAATGGAGCAAAGACGATAGAGATCCAGTAGACAAGATTAGAATCGCTATTATCGGTGGTGGTGGTGTTGGTACTGGTTTAGCTAAAGAACTCTTAGATAATCCAAACTCTACATACTATCCAGTTTGTTTTGTTGATAACGATAAAGAAAAACTCGGTAGAGAAATCTTTGGTAAAGAAGTTATATATGATGATGAACACGCTCCTGGTTTATTAAGAGACTATAACGTTCAAGAAGTCATCATTGCTCTTCCTACTTCTGTTGGTATGGAAGGAAGAAAGACTATTTATGAACGTTATAAGAATGCTGGATTTAAGATTAAGTCATATGACTATCCCGCCATGCAATCCGCCGCTAATGGCAAAAGAACATTAAGAGACTTTGATATTGAAGACTTATTATTCCGTAAAGAACAAGAAGTCATCACAGAAGAAACAATTAACTACTATAAAGGTAAAGTTATTTTAGTTACCGGTGGTGGTGGTTCTATTGGCAGTGAAATCGCTAGACAATTAGCGAAAATGGAACCAAAGCAACTCATTTTATTAGATATCTATGAAAATGGTGTCTATGATATCCAACAAGAATTAAAAATCCAATATAAAGACGCATTGGATTTACAAGTTGAAATATGCAGCATCACTAATAAGGATGCTTTAGAAAAAGTCTTTAAAGCTTATAAACCAAATATCGTTATTATGGCCGCTGCTCATAAGCACGTCCCACTTATGGAACATAATATTATTGAAGCGGTAGATAATAACGTCTTTGGTACATTAAATACCGTCGAGTTAGCGGAAAAATATAAAACAGATAGAGTCCATATGGTCTCCACTGATAAAGCGGTGAATCCTACAAACGTCATGGGCGCAACAAAGAGAATGTGCGAAATGATTTGTATGACTCACGCTAGAAAGAGACAACATACAACATTCTCTGCAACTAGATTTGGCAATGTTTTAGGCAGCGCTGGTAGTGTCATCCCATTATTCAAAAGACAAATCGCTAATGGTGGTCCAGTCACTTTAACTGATAAACGTATTATTAGATACTTCATGACCATTCCAGAAGCATCTCAATTGGTCTTGCATAGTGCCGTTATCGCTAAAAACGGTGAATTAATGGTTCTTGATATGGGTCAACCAGTTAAGATCTATGACTTAGCGGTATCCATCATTAAAATGTCTGGTTATGAACCATATAAAGACATCGATATCATTGAAACTGGTTTAAGACCAGGTGAAAAGTTATATGAAGAACTCCTGGTTAAAGATGAAACATTAACGAAAACCGATAACGAAAAGATCTTCATTGAAAAAGATCATCCAGTCTCAATGGATGAGCTAAATGAAAAACTAGATATATTACGTAAAGCAATGGCGCTTAAATCTAACAGCATCACTAAAGGTGCTCTTAAAGAAGTAGTGCCAACATATATAAGCAGCGATCATAAATAACCAGAAAAAGTAAATAATTTAATATTCATGCATCATCCGTGATGCTTTTTGCATATTAATCGCATACATGCGTATAAGAGTTAGGAGGTAAATAAAATGCCTGAAGAAAAAGAAGTGCTAAAACCAAAGAAGAAGGCAAAGGAAGAAGCCCAATCTTTGGAAGATAGCAAGAAAATTGATCTTTACATCAATAACAATCAAGAAGACCAAGAGCAAGGTATATCTATCATGAATATCTTCTCTACCTTAGGAAAGAGATTTAAAATCTTTGGTTGGTTAATCTTATGTACATTCTTAGTTGGCTTATTGGTGCCAACATTAATTTATCAATTCAAAGATAAGAAAGACCAAGCCGTTTCCATTCTTTCTTTAGACTACGCTGGCGCAGAAGTTGGTAAAGATCCATACGGTAACAGCCTTGATATCACATATTTAAAGTCTTCTTATATTGTGAATAACGCTTTAAACAATGTGACATTATCTAAGAAGTTAAGCACCGCTCAAGTGCAAAATAACATTAAGATTACGGGCATCTTAACTGATGAAACAAAGCAACAAAAAGAAATCTTAGATAAGTTACTTGAAGAAAAGAATAATGAGTATGGCAAGATGATTCAACAATTTGTCTTAAAATATCGCCCTCAATTTATCATTACTGTTGATAACGTCTTCAAAGCAAATAATGACAAAGTGGTGTTACCTGCTAACGACTTACAACACTTATTAAGTGCTATTACTGAATCTTATAACGAATATTTCGTTGATACATATCAAGATAAAACATTACCAAACGACTATTTATCCGCTATCAACGAAGAAACATTAGATTATTTAGAAACATTAGACGAAGTTAGTAATTCAATGGATTATCTCGCTTCTTATTGTGATTCTAGAGCTGCATTACTTCCTAACTATAGAACAATAGAAGGTGTTTCTTTCAATGATTTAGCAAAGACAATCAGAAGATTAAAGAGCACCGATATTGACTATATCTATTCCTACATTTCATTAAATAACGTTTATAAAGATAAATTAGTCTTAAAGACATATTGTGAAATGCAAAAAAGACAAGCTGAATTAGATTTAGTGGAAACAAACGCTAACATCACAACATTACAAAATTCTATTGATAACTATAAGAATGGTAAGGTTGTTGTTAACACCACAGATGGTGGCACACCAATTGAAGTTCCTCATACTGATGCTGAATATAACAGATTAGTTTTAGAACTCACTCAAATGAATGAACATAAGTCTGCTCTTCAAGAAAGAATTGAAATGTTAACAGATCGTTTAGCTAGATTAGATGGCCCTGAAGCTACTGCTGAACAAAAAGCAAATGCCCAACAATTTATTGGTAATGCTTTAGCTGATGCAAGAGCGGTCTTCACTTTAGTTAACAAATCCTCTCAAGAGTTATTTGCCTCTAACGCTTATAAGAATAGATATATGCACACAATTACCACTGCAAAACAAGAAGGTCTTAGAGACAATCTTAAATTATTTGTCTTAGGCGCCGCTGGTGGTTTAGCGGTTGGTTTAGTTATTTGGATTGGTGATGCGTTTATCATCGAATTCAGAAATGTTAGAAAAGCAAATGAAAATAAGGAGGCTATGTAATATGAAAAACAAACATATTTGGATTCCAGCATTCGTATTTATCGGTGCTGCTGTATTTAGCCTTATTTATTCCGTTATCGATTACAAAGCTATTAACAAGGTTCAAGCCTATTCAAGCGAAACCATTCAATTTAACTATGATGGTGCTTCTGATGGTAAAGATCCTAATGGCAACTCATTTAATCCAGTTAGTTTCTTAAGCGACGATATCATTAAAGATGCTTTGGATGCTTCTGAACTCACTTACGAAGTTGAACAAGTTAAGCCATACATCATTTTAGAAAACGTTGTTCCAAACAATATCGTTGAAGAAATCAGCTCATACGAAAAGATTATGGGCGAAAATGATTCGAGAAAAATTTCATCTAAAGACTATCACCCAGTTAGATATCGTTTCGTAGTTTATCAAGATTTAGATAGTAAATTATCAACAGGTAAACTTAATGAATTTGTGAGTAACTTAGTTACTAAGTACAGTGATAAGTTCTATGTGACTTATAAGAAAACATTCGCTGATAATGCCTATCAAGACTTATTCAATTTAGATAATTACGATTACATCTATCAAAGTCAAATCATGTCCACTAGATTGGAAGTCTTAATGGACTATGCTGATAACATTTATAAAGAACATGATGATTTCTTAATTGATGGTAAGTCATTTAGAGACCTTTACTTAAAAGCACAAACATTAATTAATACAGACGCTAATAAGATTAACAACATCATCGTCTTAAATGCTTTAAGTAAAGATGTTCAGAGATTAAAAGATTACTACACTTACTTAATCGAAAGACTTAACTACGATAAGACCAAATATACATCTGATTTGAACGCTATTACCGCTCAAGTTAATAACTACGAAATTGACTCCACAGTGTATGTTGGTACTGGTGAAAACATTATCAAAGTCGAATCTAATTCTGTAGAAACATATAACGCTTTATTAGCAAAACAAATCAGCACTTCCAATATGATTACATCAATTGAAAAGCAAATTGCTGATTATCAAAATATTTTAGATACTCTTAATAGTGCTACATCCACAGAAGAAGTAGAAAACACGGTCAAGAATATGATTGTCAAATTAGGCACAGATTATAACAATTTAGAAACTTTGTTCAAAACAATGATTGGAAAATATAATGATGAATACGTTATGAAAGACACAATTGCTACGAGCAATATTTATCATAACAATGCATCAATTTTCTCAAGTTCATTTATTGTTAGAGCAATCAAAGTTTCCGCTCCTATTATGATGGTTGCGGTATTAGGTATCGCAATCTTCTATTTAGTTAGAGCAGTTAGAAAAGAAAAGAAAGTTGCATAATGATGATATTAAACCATATTGCTATCATTGTTTCTTCAGAAGAAGGGGTGGACTTTTATAAAACTTTGGGGTTCAAAGAAAAGAGTAGAGAAATTAGGCCGGAAAGTCATGATGAACTAATCTATCTAAATGATGGTTTAATTACTCTTGAAATATATAAAGATCCAACTCATCCAAAAAGAGTTACAAATCCAGAAGCATATGGTTTAAGACATCTCTGCTTTCAAGTAGAAGACATTGGTGAAGATTACAAAACTGATAAAAATGGTAAATTCAAATTTATCTACGATCCTGATGGGCTTCCAATTGAAATTAGAGAAATAAAGCCACAATCACCAAACAATTGGAACTTTAGTGAATAATGAAAAAGAAACCTATTTATTCATTCTTTAAAAGAGCATTTGATATTTTTTGTTCTTTTTTAGCCATTATATTATTAGCTTTACCAATGCTAATTGTCGCTATCGCTATTAAATGTGATAGCAAAGGCCCGGTGTTTTTTAAGCAAAATAGAATTGGTAAGAACAAAAAGATATTTAAAATTCTTAAATTTAGGTCAATGTACACTAACACTGACCCAAATGCTCCTACTCATCAATTAGGCAATGCCACATCGCATATTACAAAAGTAGGCAAATTCATTAGAAAAACATCCATAGACGAACTTCCGCAGTTATTTAATATATTTGCTGGTCAAATGAGTTTTGTGGGCCCTAGACCTGCTTTATGGAATCAAGATGATTTAGTAGCAGAAAGAGATAAATACCATGCTAATGAAGTTAAACCAGGTCTAACAGGATTAGCACAAATATCTGGTAGGGATGAATTAGAAATACCAGTAAAAGCAAAATTCGATGGTGAATATGTTCAAAAAAGAGGCTTCTTTTATGATATTGGTCTCCTTTTCAAAACATTCTTTAGTGTCTTTAAACACGATGGTGTAGTAGAAGGTGGTACTGGTGAAATGCATAAACAAGAAGAAACCAATAAAGAACAACAAGAGTAAAGACAATGAAAAAGATATTAATTACTGGCGCGAACTCATATATTGGCACATCGTTTGAAAAATACATCAACGATAATTATGCTAATCAATACCAAGTAGATACTATTGATATGATTGACGGCTCTTGGAGAAATAGAAGTTTTAAAGAATATGACACTGTGTTCCATGTAGCAGGAATAGCACATCAAAAAGAAACAAAAGAAAACGCTCATCTATATTATGAGATTAATAGAGAC
>Ga0310695_10012669_pt1 | contig 11742 bp, 7 predicted proteins | sample RumenRJG_04DNA_FD_203882 | JGI IMG/M metagenome (GOLD analysis project Ga0310695, IMG submission 203882) | Bovine rumen microbial communities from Lethbridge, Alberta, Canada - RJG_04 (v2) (version 2) | ecosystem: Host-associated > Mammals > Digestive system > Stomach > Rumen | place: Canada... | reverse complement strand
CGCGGAACATTCCCTTGTAGCAATCCTCCTCTAAAGAAACGGCAGGCAACTCGGGAGCACGCTCCAATGCGGCACACCCCGCAAACATACCTAAATAGCACCCCCTCTTCATTCCTTCGGCGGGAAGCGAAGGCACAACGGAAAGACGCACACACCCATCGAACATATTCGCATAGCAATAAGGACTTAAAACCTTGGCTGGAAGAGCAGGAGCCTCCGTCAGCGAATCACAGCCTCTGAACATACTACTATAACATCCATCCGCCAACTCCGTCGCAGGCAATGAGGGTGCACGGCGCAACGCCCCACATCCGTCGAACATGCCCTGATAGCATCGATCCCGCAGCACAGTGGCAGGCAAGGCCGGGGCCTCCGTCAAATTCGGACATTCGGAGAACATATACGAATAACATCCTGGAGCCAAGTTCAATGCGGGCAGAGGAACGCCCCGCCTTATCGAGCCGCACCTCCAAAACATATATTGGTAACAATCCTCCGCCAATGTGTCGGCAGGCAATGCAGGCAGGCTATCCAACCCACATCCCGCGAACATCTGTCGGTAACACCCTTTCGCCAAGCGATGAGCGGGCAACGCAGGGGCACATTTCAGGGAGCTACACCTCTCAAACATGGAGGCATAACAATCTTCCGTCAGGCGCAAGGCGGGTAATTTCGGCGCCTTCTTCAGCGAAGACTTAGAGAACATCTTCTCGTAGCAGTGATCCGCCAATGCCTTAGCAGGAAGTTCAGGCGCCTCGGTCAAACCCGTGCCCGAGAACATCTCAACATAACAACGCTCCGCCAATGTGTCGGCAGGCAAAGCAGGCGCACGTTTCAGGCGCACACATCCGCCAAACATACTCACATAGCAGGCATTCGCCAAACGGACAGAAGACAAGGAAGGAGCCTTCCGCAAGCTTCCACACATCTCGAACATGGAATAATAACAACCCTCCTCCAAGGAAACGGCAGGCAATGCAGGCGCACGCTTCAGGAGAGAACATTCGCAGAACATATTCGCATAGCAATAAGGTGCCAAAGAGCGGGAGGAAAGAGCAGGCGCTTTCCTCAGGGACGAGCAAAGCATAAACATCCTGTCATAGCAATTGTCCGCCATCCTCTCCGCCGGCAATTGTGGCGCACATCGCAAGCTCTTGCAACCAGAGAACATACACATGTAACAACCCACACCCAGTTCGGTGGCCGGCAAGCGTGGCGCACGGCGCAAGCCCTCACAATTCTCGAACATATACGCATAACAACCGTTAGCCAAGCGCAGGGCAGGCAATTCGGGGGCTTCTTTCAACCCCTTGCAGCCAATGAACATGCGGGAATAGCATCCCTTGGTCAACGTCGTGGCGGGCAAACGTGGCGCACGGCGCAAACCTTCACAATTCTCGAACAGGCGGTAGAAACAATATTCGGAAGGGATCTCCGCATGCGAAGTGTCCCCATACAGCAGACTCATCACGTCGCCGTCCGCATAGACCTCCCCCTCGATCACGAAAGCGGTATAACGGGTACTATAGAAACCCATATCATTCGTCGAGGAAGAGCCGGAGAGTCCGTTCGGATTGTCTCCCCTGAAGCAGACCGTTTCGCCCGCATGCTGCAGTTCGATCAGTTCCGACATGGTGTTCACGGTGTCCCCATCCTCCCTCGGGTGGAAGCGCAACGGAGACCACGAAGCGCCCTCGTCACGGGAATACTCCAGGGAAGGATGATTGCCCGCATACGATGCGACAGAGACCATCACCCCATCCTCCACGGCCGTAAGACGAAGAGGGTCCGCCGCCCTGCCCACCGAGGCAAGGAGAGAGAAAAGGAGGAGTAAAAAAAAGTAACGTCTCATACGATGAAAAATTAGATTAAAACATTTATCTCGCCACGCTAACCGGCTCTGCGACCAACTCCGCACATAAAAAATCGTACGCCTCCGTGACCGTGCGGAAACGTATCGTGGCCTCCTCCCGCTCACTTTCCTTGGCGGTAGGCGGAAGGGTATCCGGGTGGCAGGTTTTCACCTGCGTGCGGTAGGCGGTTTTCACCTCCTCCAACGTGGCTTTCTCATTCAATCCTAATATTTTATAAGCCTCCTTCAGGCGGTTGGAATAGGCGGATTGGCAACGCTCACGTTGCTGGGCGTTCTCCGTGCCATTCCGTTGTTTTTTGCTCTGGCTCTCCGTCTCGAAGCGATACTTCAGTGAGAGAAAGTCCCACTCATTGATACGGAAGTAGAAGGCGATGCGGGAGAGGCGGTCCAGCTCCACATCGTCCACCATACCGTCACTCGCATAGGTACATTCGAAAAGAGCAGACAACAATTCCAACCGGTCCGCATAGCACACGCCCTTGTTGTGCAGAATATCGAGGCATACAGAGACATACCCCAATTCCGCAGGAAGTTTGTCTTCCTCCTGCCTATACGCATTGTATAGCTTTATTCCAGAGGCAAGTTTTTCCCCATAATCCGTAGAACTATTTCCACACACCTCCGCGAGATACCTCACCGCGAACTGAGTCTCCTCATACTGATATTGAGGATCACTCTTTAGCGTTATCATATACGCAAAGAGATTTACCATCTGCTTATAATAGAACTCATTGACAAACAAAGGTTTGTAGCAAGAAAACAATTGCAACAAACAATCGAATTTTGTATCAGTGAGAAAGTCACGATCCACTCGGCACAGCATCTTTTTGGACGAAATGACAAGAGCCGTCTTCCAAGAGTCCGATTTAAAATCATAAAAAGAAGAATAGACTATTTCCTTCAAATCCGCATAATAAGCCTTACGTTTTACAAGCCCACAAAAACGAAACACCTCTACACGATCCTTGTAAAAATGTTTGACGGGAAACATTTGGACAAATAGGAGGAAGGAAACCGCTCCACATGCGAAGGAGATGGGGGAATGGGGGGAGGAGAATATCGATTCGGTCACCGCGATTGCAAACCCAGAAAAGACTACTCCGACAAGGGGGCCGAATACATAAGGGATCCAACTACGCCCCATAACCAACGCACCGTTCGTCAACAAATTCTTTTTCTTCCAGCTTGCGAATAAACTATCTAATCTTTTCGTATCCATAGTTTCAAAATTAGCACAATTTTATGGGAACGCAATGGAGCATGGCATTGATTAAAATTTGTTTTGCCCCCTCCGGGGGCGTCCGACACTCCACATGTCCACATTCCCCAGGGCGTTGCCCTGGGCTAGATAATGTGATGGCCTTTCAGGCCGTAGGGGAACATCGTCTCGTTATAATGAACAGTTCCTCGCTTTGCAAAGAGACCTTCTCCATGCGCCCAAAAGCCTGAAGGGCTTTCTCTTTACATAGCCCAGGGCAGCGCCCTGGGGCAGTGCGACCATGCGGACATGCGCCCTGAAGGGGCAAAAGAATCACATCACCTCGCCACACTAACCGGTTCGGCGGCCAGTTCCGCACACAAAAAATCGTACGCCTCCGTGATGGTACGGAAACGTTGTGAGGCATCCTCCCGCTCCTTTATCGTGGCGGTAGGCGGCAGGGTATCGGGGTGGCAGCTCTTCACCTGCGTGCGGTAGGCGGTTTTCACCTCCTCCAGCGGGGCATCCAATTTCAGGCCCAGCAGGTTGTAGGCCTCCCGTTTGCGGCTGGAATAGCTGAATTGGCAACGCTCACGCTGTCGGGCGTTCTCCTTGCCATTCCGTTGTTCCCTGGATTGTTTCTCCGTTTCGAAACGATATCTCAGGGAGAGGAAGTCCCAATCTTTTATGCAAAGGTAAAATGCGATGCGGGAGAGGCGGTTCAACTCCTCTTCGTCCACCAGACCATCACTCGCATAGGCGCACTCGAAGAGATGAGACAGGAGCTCCAGACGGTCGGCGTAATCAGACCCCTTGTTTTCCACAATGGACAAACTAATGTTCACGAAACCATCCTTCGACGGGACGGACCCCTTCTTACGAAAACCCCTAAAGCGTTCAATCTGCTCGGACAAATCATGCGTATAATCATACTTGCGGAAAGCCGACTCGGAGAGGTACTTCATGAGGCACTGATAGCCCGCATCCTGGTACGAATCACCCATCCTGAGACATATCATATTCGCGAAGAGTCTTATCATATCCGTGTAATAACGCTGCTTCATGGACATGGTGTTCCTCACCCGTTTTGATAGGTCGCGCTTGTAATTATAGCTGATATACTTGGACTTCGAGAAGTATGTCAGTGCGGACTGGAGGGTCTCCTTCTGGCACTCCGGCAGGGTCTTGAAACATATCCTATTCGCGAAGCGCCTTATCTCGCCCTCATATTCCTCCTTGTAGCAAATCGGGTCCACATAACAAAGATCGGGGAAACACGTTCGGAAGAAATCCACCAAGGTGGTTCGGGGGAAATACGCCAATTCGGGGTCCTCCACCAATTGATTATAACCTCTAAATTCCACCGTACAATTCGAGTTCCTACAGACGATACGCTTTATAGTCCAATAGTAATACGTCTTCTTCCATAGTCCCCGAAAATGACGCAACTCAAGGCGGTCTTTGTAATAGTAAGATGAAGAAGAGAATCGTTCTTTTAGATACTCCCCCAAAAGTTTAACAACATAAGAGAGACCTATCCAAACAAAGGATATAAGGAGCACCAAAAACTCAACCATCGATTTGCTCGAGGGACGAATATTCCCAAACAAAATCACGCATATGATAGAAACCACAAAAAACACGAAGTAGAGAATGAAAGGCAAAAAATCATTCTGCCAACATTCCTCAATGGGTTTCTTCAGCGCCCCGTCTTCCGTCAGCAAGGATTTTTCCTTCCACTCCTTGAATATCCTATCTATCTTTTCCTTGTCCATAGTTTCAAAATTAGCACAATTTTATGGGAACGCAATGGAGCATGGCATTGATTAAAAAAGAATCGTATCATTTCGTCACGCTAACCGGCTCGGCGGCCAGCTCCGCACACAAAAAATCATATGCCTCCGTGATGGTACGAAAACGGATCGACGCCTCCTCCCGCTCCTTATCCTTGGCGGTGGCAGGCAGTGTGTCGGGGTGGCAGCTCTTCACCTGTGTGCGATAGGCTCGCTTCACCTCCTCCAACGAGGCATCCGTCTTCACGCCCAGCAAGTTGCAGGCCTCCCGCTTACGGCTGGAGCAGACAGACTGGTAACGTTCACGCTGCTTGGTTTGTTCTGCGCTTTCGGTCCGGCTGTCATACTGTTTTTGCTTCTGTGATTCAAAGCAATACTTCAGGGAGAGGAAGTCCCACTCCTTGATGCAGAGGATATAAGCGATGCGGGAAAGGCGTTTCATCTCCCTGTCATCCACCATATCATCACACGCATAGGCACATTCGAAGAGGTGCGACAGAAGTGTCAAACGAACATCGTAGTCCGCACCTTTGTTCCGTAGAATGGAAAAACATCTCTCTTCGAAATAAAAATCCCAAGGGATACACTTCTGTGCTTTACACCGATTGAGCAAATCAATATATTCCGGGAGTCTTCTCGAATAATCATAATCCTTGTACTTCGGCTCCGTGAGATGTTTCATGGCGCACTGCAATCCACCCTGCTGGCTTTTGCGGAAACTCAAGGTGATCATATTGGCATAGAGCCGCAACATATCCTCACATAGAGGTTCATTGACATAAATCGGTTGGAAGGCAGAGCTAAAAAGATGCGCCACATGGGTTAGCGCCGGTTTCTTATCCACCACGAACGGCTTATCCATTCCCTTGAATAGTATCTGGACACAAAATCCCTTCTTTTTCGAAAGAGGGTACACAACCTTCTCCAAATCAGCATAATAGAATACCCTTTTCTTCCCTAACCACCCAGAAGAGGCCACCACATGATCCTTGTGGAACAGAAGGATAGGGTTAGACCGAAGATACGGGAGGAGCAACGGTTCCATCAAAGCGAGGAAGGCCGATTCGCATACATGGGTAAATTTAGCCCACACGGAAAGGGGGAAAGAATACAAGACCGGGAATTTTAACCCAAGAAGATAATATATTCCTATGATAAGCAAAGGCAAGAAGCCTGCGGAATTATGATGTATAATATCAAACAGGATGGAAGTCAACGTGAAAAAGAACACGGAAGCAAGTGCGACAGGGATTAAGATTAAGAAAAGGGGAAGGCACAATTTGAGGCACCTCACGACATTCGGGTCTACCCGCAGCGCACCCTCCTTCGTCAACATAGACTTGCTTTGCCACTCCTTGAATATCCTATCTATCTTTTCCTTGTCCATAGTTTCAAAATTAGCACAATTTTATGGGAACGCAATGGAGCATGGCATTGATAAAAAAAGAATCGTATCATTTCGTCACGCTAACCGGCTCGGCACTCAGCACCGCGCACAAAAAATCGTACGCCTCCGTGATGGTACGAAAACGGATCGACGCCGCCGCCCTTTCTCCATCCGTGGCGGTAGACGGCAATGTGTCGGGGTGGCAGGTCTTCACCTGCGCACGGTAGGCGGATTTCACCTCCTCTAAAGAAGCGTCCAAAGGCAAGCGCAATAAACCATACGCCTTCTCCATACGGTTAGATCGAGTGGTTTGGTAATGGCTACGACGCTGATGTTCATTCTCCTTCTTTTCTTTCGCCCAACCCACAGACTGGGTTCCCGCCTCGAAAGCATACATCAGCGAGATGACATCCCAATCATCGACACAAAGGAATCCCCCATAGACAGAAAGACGCGCGATTTCCTCGTCATCCATCTTACCATCGCTCGCATAGGCACATTCGAAAAGATGCGTCAGCAAATCCAGACGATCGGCATAGTCCACCCCCGCATTATCCACAACAGACTTGCACTTTTCGGACATACACCTGTCGATGAAATGTTCTCTGTTAGGGGAACGCCCACCCTCTCTGTACTGTCGGAACGAGTCAACCTGTTCGGTAAGCTTCCGCTGATAATCAAGGTCTCTATACTTCGATTCGGAGAAATAGCGCAAGGCACATTGCAATCCCTCAGACTGATACTGGGAGTCACTTCTCAGGGTGATCACATCCGCAAAAAGCCTCAACATATCCTCATAAAAGGGCTCGTTGATAAAGATAGGCTTAAAGGCAGAGCCAAACAGATACAGCAAACGACTTAATCCAGGCTCCTCCTTTATGACAAACGTTTTATTCTTTCCCTTAAAAGTAATCCGAAGACGAGGTTTTTTGCTTCCCCTCCCACCATACACAACTTCCTTCAAATCAGAATAATAAAACGATTTTCTATAGATAGGAAGAGAGGGGAATGACACCATGCGATCATTATAGAAACAAGGGGCTTCCATCCTATCCGTAAAGAAACGAACGATTGACTCATGACAAGAATGAAGTTTTGATTCAATGATTTCCGTCAAGTCGAAAAGCTTATTAAGAATACGATCAAGAAAACGACCAACAATACTATTATCCGAAAATAAATAGAAACTGCCAAATAAATATATAATGATGATAATAATCCAAATATAGAATTTTAAGTCCAGGGTAGTAAAATAGATTATGGGGAGTAGAGAAGGCAGCACTATAAATAACGCAGGGAACACTATAACTAGCAGCATTTCCCGCGCGGAAACGAAAATTTTGGAACAATAAGCACCAATTCTCTCGAGAACGACTAAGAACCGTTCATTCGGAGACGACGACGGCAGGGCCCCGTCTTCCGTCAGCAACGATTCATACTTCCACTCCTTGAATATCCTATCTATCTTTTCCTTGTCCATAGTTTCAAAATTAGCACAATTTTACGGGAACGCAATGGAGCATGGCATTGATTAAAATCTATTTTGCCCCCTCCGGGAGCGTCCGACACTCCACATGTCCACATTTCCCTGGGCGTTGCCCTGGGCTAGATAATGTGATGGCCTTTCAGGCCGTAGGGGAACATCGCCTCGTTATAATGAACAGTTCCTCGCTTTACAAAGAGACCCTTCCCCATGCGCCCAAAAGCCTGAAGGGCTTTCCCTTTACATAGCCCAGGGCAGCGCCCTGTGTCATACGCGACCATGTGGACATGCGCCCTGAAGGGGCAAAAGAATCATATCATTTCACCACGCTAACCGGTTCGGCGGCCAGCTCCGCACACAAAAAATCATACGCCTCCGTAAGGGAGCGGAAACGGATCGTGGCCTCCTCCTTGTCTCTATCAGAGGCGGTAGGCGGCAAGGTATCCGGGTGGCAGGTCTTCACCTGCGTGCGGTAGGCGCTCTTCACCTCCTCCAGCGTAGCGTCAAGCTTCAGTCCCAACAGGTTATACGCCTCACGCTTACGGCTGGAACAAACGGACTGGTAACGCTCCCGCTGCTGGGTGTTCTCCGCACCCTTCCGCTGGTCCTCCGTCTGCTTCTCCGCCTCGAAACGATACTTCAGGGAGAGGAAGTCCCAATCCTTGATGCGCAAGTAGAAAGCGATGCGGGAGAGACGTTCCAGCTCCGCTTCGTCCACCATACCATCACTCGCATACATGCATTCGAAGAGATGTGACAGGAGATCCAACCGCTCGGCGTAGTCCACCGCCTTGTTTCCCATGATGGACAAACAAATATTCATATAGCCCTCACCCTTGGGAAGCCTTTTCATCGACTTGTACCTGTTGAAACTTTGGAGCGCAGTCCGAAGGTCCCGACTATAATTCCGGTCACGGTACTTCGACTCCCCGAAGTAGTTCTGAACGCATTGCATCTCCACATTCTGGTAATCGGGGTCATTCTTCAAGGCTATCACATCCGCAAAAAGCCTGATCATATCCTCATAAAATAGTTCATTGATAAAGATCGGCTTAAAGCAAGTGCCGAAGAGTTGCAGTAGAGCGTCCGCCTTTGCCTGCGTCATATAAGAGAACTTCATATCAAAGGTCTCAGCGCCAAAATGAAGCACGATATGTTTGCCTTTCTTTTTCTTCGCATCGCCATAAGAATACTCGATCCGTTCCAACTTGTCATAATAATAGGTCCGATCACCATACTCCATGCATTTTGTACGGAAACTCACCTCCGGAACGAATGCACGGGGAGATATGGCGATAAGAAATGACCCAAGGACGAAAGCGTACAAATCTAGATTCCAACCGAGTACCATGGAAACAAAGAAAATGGCAAAGAACAGGAGGGGATTCAGCCAGCTGACCATATTCACATACAACGCACCCACGTTGAGGAAGGATTTCCCCTCCCAACTCTTAAACAAATTCACTATCTTCTTTTCGTCCATAATCCACACATTTACTCGCTAAAAACCATTATGATACCACAACACGTTCCTCCTTCAACTCCGCACACAGGAAATCGTACGCCTCCGTGATCGCACGGAAACGGATGGCAGCCTCCTCTCGTTCCTCCTTCGTGGCGGAGGACGACAAGGTGTCCGGGTGGCAACTCTTCACCATTTTGCGGTAGGCGATCTTCACCTCCTCGAAAGTGGCGCCAGGCCTCAAGTTCAACAGGGAACAAGCCTCCTGCACGCAATTAGCGCGGGCCTGCTGATAACGTTCCTTTTGTTGGGCATTCTCCGAGTCCTTCCGTTTCGACTCCGCCTGTTTTTCCCCCTCGAAACGACGCTTCAGGGAGAGGAAGTCCCAATCCTTGATGCCAAAGGTTGACGCAAGTTGGAAGAGGAATTTCAATTCTTCCTCGTCCACCATGCCATCCCCCACATAGGCGTATTCAAAGAGACTGGTAAGCAATTCCAACCGATTCTCGTAAGTCATTTTGTCACCAATCATGAGTTCAAAGCCCTGTTTCTGGCAATCCTCCGCACACGCCTCCCTCGAATCGTAATTATACTGTTTCATCAGGGAAAGAAGTCTGTCGGGGAAATAAGACGCATCACATTCCATACAATCATAACGTCTCAAACCGGTAAAATAACGCACCGCACATTGGAGTTCCTTTTCGCTCGGGCGACCCGATAGCGCATTCAATTTAAGCACCTTGGCAAAAAACCTCAACCTGATATCAAGTTCCTCATTCACATAAAATATTCCACCGAAGCAAGAGCTGAGGAAATGGCGGGTACGGGACTCATCAACTAACGAAATAGGCTTCACATTCGAATTACGGAAGAATATTTTTATGTCATAAGAATAATCCCTTCTCTTCGAATCATATTCTTTGCACCTTGCGATTCTTTTCATATCGGAGTACATGTACACTTTCTCATTACAGTTGAAAATGTTTTTCCCCACAAGACGATCCCTATACCAATATAGGCGGGAAGGATCTGTCCACATTCCACGCAGGGACTCCAAAAAGGCAAGAACCGCAATAATCGGGAATATTATACTAAACAATTTCCAACCCAACCAACCATCTGTTGGGGGATGGAAGGATCCCCAAACAAAGGAAATGCCTAGGAATATGACAAAAAAGGGAATGAGTACGAAATAGGAAGACTGCGTAGGGGACCCACAGTAAAAAGCCCCATCCTTCGTCAGCAATCCCCAACGTTTAAAGTTCTCGAACACACTATCTATCTTTCTCTTGTCCATAGTTTCAAAATTAGCACTTTTTTTATGAAAATGTGATGGGGCATGGCATTGAATTATATATTGTTTTGCCCCCAAAGCGTTGCCCTGGGCTAAATAATGTAGTGGTCTTTCAGTCCGTAGGGAACGTCACCTCGTCACGCTGACCGTTTCCGTGCACATCTCCGCGCACAAAAATTCGTAAGCCTCCGTGACCATGCGGAAACGTATCGACGCCTCCTCCCGCTCCCAGGGCGCTGCCCTGGGCTAGATAATGTAGTGGCCTTTCAGGCCGTAGGGAGCATCATCTCGCCATACTGACTGGTTCGGCGACCAACTCCTCACACAGGAAATCGTACGCCTCCGTGACCGCGCGGAAACGGATGGCTACCTCTTCCCGTTCCGCCTCTGTGGCGGTAGGCGGCAAGGTATCCGGATGGCAACTCTTCACCAACGTACGATAGGCGCTCTTCACCTCCTCCAAAGAGGCCTCCGGGTTCACACCCAACAGATTGCAAGCCTCCCGCTTGCGGCTGGCGTAGACGGAACGGTAGCGCTCACGCTGCTTCGCATATGCGTCGCTCTCGGTCTGACCACCGAACTGCTCCTGCTTCACCGCCTCGAACTGATACTTCAGCGAGAGGAGGTCCCAATCCTTGATGCAGAAATAATAAGCGACTCGGGAAAGGTAATCCAGCTCCTCTTCATCCACTGCGCCATCGCTCGCATAGGCACACTCGAAAAGGTGGGTCAGGAGCTCCAATCGGTCGGCATAGTCCACACCTTTGTCCTGCATGATGGCCAAACAAACATTGATATACCCCATATCCGCAGGAAGCTTGTTCGCCTGCCTATGTTTATTATACAAACGAAGCTGTTCGGAAATGTCTTCCCGGCAATTATACCCAGCGTATTTCGACTCCGAGAGATACTTCAACGCACATTGGGTCTCCACAGACTGGTACTGGGGATCCGATTTCAGAGAAATCACATACGCGAAGAGTTGCATCATCTCTTTATAATAAAATTCATTGACGAACAGCGGTTTAAAGCCCGAACAAAACAACCGGATCAGCCCCTCGAACTTTTTAGTATTACCCGTACGTTCATTAAAAGCGACATCTTTTCCTTTAAAGAAGACGCTGAGCGTTTTGACCCAAGCCTTCTCTTTCCTGTTGTATTGCTTGGTAAATGTAACCTTCTTCAAATCGGTATAACAAAACTTACGATTAAAAAGGCCACACAGGTAGGACAAATCCATACGATCCTGGTA
>Ga0310695_10012668_pt1 | contig 11743 bp, 3 predicted proteins | sample RumenRJG_04DNA_FD_203882 | JGI IMG/M metagenome (GOLD analysis project Ga0310695, IMG submission 203882) | Bovine rumen microbial communities from Lethbridge, Alberta, Canada - RJG_04 (v2) (version 2) | ecosystem: Host-associated > Mammals > Digestive system > Stomach > Rumen | place: Canada... | reverse complement strand
GATCGAATAAAGGCCCTCCGGCACCTGAACCTGGACGAAAACGGATGTTTTCATGGATTCCAGTACTCTCAGGGTTTCATGGAATTCTTCATTTTCCTTGACGAAGATACTCCGCTCGAAAGGGTTGTCGCTCACCTGAATGCCGACCTCAAGCAGCTGCAGATTGCAGTGTTCCGTACGAGCGATCCGACCAACCCGTTCTTCCTTTCTCTCCGTGAGGAAGCAGATCCGTGGGCAGTCAACAAGATTTCTGACGACGATGAGGAGGAAGATTCCGATACGCCGGCCAGCCGCCCGTACATGGAAACTCTCCAGATTACCGTTCTCCGCACCAAGTCCAGCCGCGACGTGACCGACTCCGAACTGGAGCGCACCCTCAAGGATATGCGTCGCAAGCTTACCATCTGGAAGAACGAAGTCAAGGCGAAACTCGAAATTGTCGCCGAACACGACGACCTCACCAAGGACCTCCGCAGCGCCGACGACAAGCTCGAAATTGTCATGGGTTCCGAACCGCTCCACCTCACGAGCGATCACGGCGAACTCTTCCTCGGTTTCTGCCCGATCCGCACGATTTTCGATTACCACGTAGCTCTCGGAAAGCGCCTCAAGACGAAGCACAACATGGCCATCGTCAGTAGCAACATCCGTACCTACCTCGGTAACCTTACCCATACGAACGCGGCCCTCATCGATGCTTTCCAGACCATGGAACGTAACGACGACGAGAACGTGAACCTCGACGACTTCCCGTTCCTGCACAACGGTATGACCCTCACGGGCGATGACCTGCGCGCCAAGGAACGCGACGGCAAGAAGGTGCTCGTGATCGAACGCCCGAAGATCATTAACGGTGCCCAGTCCCTCTTCACCTACGAACAGTACGCGAAGAAGAGCAAGAAGCCCGTGAACCCGCAGGTTCTCGTGAAGGTCGTGGTGCCGTACCCCGGTGCCGACAACTTCCTGAACCAGGTGACCATGGCCAACAACCGCCAGAACCCGGTGTTCAGCTACCACCTGCGTGCCGCCGACGATTTGCAGTTCTTCATCTGGCAGCGTTACCAGGAAGAAGGCTTCACCTACGTTTACAAGGATGGCGTCCGTCTCAAGGCCCGTACCCGTAAGCTCGAAGTGCGCATGCGCCCGGAACTTGCCAAGACCTTGTTTATGATGGATGGAAAGCTTTCCGAATGCCGCAGCAGCGACTGCATCTTCGATAAGGAAACGCTGTACCAGCGCTGCTTCGGCGCGTTTGTGCGCGTGGCTCCCGAGAAGGAAAAGGATTTCGTCCGCAAGACCATCGCCTTCACGAAGGCCTGGCAGCTCCTCAGCCGTCTCCCGATCAAGATCCGCAAGGTCGTCCCGGGACAGGGCGTTTCCATCGAGGCCAACGACGATAACCCGCTGACCAAGATTACTTTCAACGGTCGTCTCGAAGACAAGTTCATCTTCCGCAGCGCCGTGAAGGACCTGGTCGTGGCTCTCGCCCTCAAGCACTGGCTCATCTTCGGCGATCCGATCCAGGATTTCGAATGGCTTGTGGAAAACGAACTCAACTTCAACGATTCCATCCTCAGGTATGCTTCCAAGATTTACACCGAAGACCTGAAGGGAATCCTGATAAACGAATTCAAGGATAATCCGGCCTACTACGACACCATCACGACGATTGACAAGGATTCCGGTGAATCCGTCGAACGCCGCCTGTGGAAGGGCTTCAGCAACACCGCTACCTACGACAAGATGATGGATCTTCTGGTCAAGAAGAACCGCTCTTGGGACAAGTGCAGGGGCGGCATCGAGCTGTTCCTCTAGTCCGCTGGATAACAGACCCAAGGATTTATCCCCGCCTCCGGCGGGGATTTCCTTTTTTTGACTGCAAAATTTGCTAATTTACTCCGAAAATCACTTTTTCGACAGAATCCGGAAGCTCCGAATTCTGTATTTTGTGACTATTGTCCTTGATAAGGTTCTTACATAGAACCCGCATGGGTTTTTTCGTCTTCTGCTCCGCCCTCCTGGGGACGGGTGTCCTTGCGTGGTCGCAGGCGGACTCTTCGGCTGCCGTGCCGGAAGGGGAGGCGCAGGACCCTGCCGAGACGGAGTGGCAACCGACGTACCAGTACATGTCGTTGCCGCCCTCCGCGACGCCCTTGAATAGCTTGCTGCCTTTTGGCGGCGTGGGGGCATCGCCCAGGCTCATGAAGACGACCAAGGGCCAGGTGTTCAGTCACGACATCAACATCGCGACGCGTGAACTTGACGTGAGCGAAAAACGCGTGAATGGCGTCTCCCGCGATACGACGACGCTATGGACGGCGCACTACCCGGAACTTACGGATTACGTGGCCGACATGTATGACGTGGGCCGCAAGAACCTCTGGCTGAACGGTCTCGTCGGCCAGCGTGACGAGGGCTACGAGGCGCCCGAGACGGGCTCCATGTTCGACATTACGATTCCCGTGACGATGCCCGCCTGGATGCGCGACTTCGGACTCGACAAGCCGAAACTCATGCTCCAGGGTACGATGGATATCCGCCTGAAGGGTTATGGCGAAAAGGATGATGCGGAGGGCAGTACTAAGACGAGCCTGGTGCCGTCGCCGACGCTTACCTATGACCCGAGCTTCATGGTGAAGGGAAAGATCGGCCCCTACATCACGGTCGAAATCAACAACGTGGAAAGCGGTCTCGGCGTGCAGAACCAGGTGCGCGTGGTTTACGAGGAATCGTACAAGGATGAATTCGAGGATTACATCCTGCAGCGCGTGGAAGCCGGTACCACGTCCCTTGCCCTCACGGGTACGGAACTTACGGGTTATTCCGAGAACCACCAGGGTCTGTTCGGTATCAAGGCGGAATGGAAGCTTGGCGACTGGAGGCTCACTACGATTGCGTCGCAGGATGGCGGAAGCCAGGAAGAATACACGATCAACGCTTCGGAGACGACGACGGAATTCCAGGTGCTCGACAAGCAGTTCATCGCCTACCGCTACTACTTCCTGAACCACGAAGCGAGGAATGCTTACATCAATGCGGCCATCGCGGGCCGAACCACCTCCAGCTATCCGGCGACGAACCTCAAGCTGTACAAGCGCAGCGCCATGAACGTGTCGAGGGACGTGATCGACAACGTTACGGTCATGTACACTTCCCCGTCCGGGAAGGTGGTCGAGAAAGTGGTGGAACGTTTGGTGGAAATCCCTTCGACGGACTTCAGCTACGATTCCAAGACGGGTATCCTCAAGGTGAACGGGGTGAACCGCAATACGCTGTTGGCTGCGAGCTGGTCGGGGGATGGAACCGGACGTACGGGAACGACTGTCCGCGACGGTGCGAAGGTCGTGCTTATCCAGTGGGATGCAAACCTCACCGAACTGACCGACATCGACAAGTTGATGCTCAGGAACGTCTATTCCATCGGCATCTCGGAAGGAAGCAGCAGCGGATTCGTGCTGCGCATGAAGAACAAGTCCGGCGTGGCCGGAACGTTCCTCAAGACGCTCGGACTCGCCGACTCCTCGACGGGAAGCCCGCTCGTGAACGACGCTACGATTTTCAAGAGGGATGCTGCGGGTAACCTTACCGGAGAGATGTGGCTGCCGTGTAAACCGCTTTCGGAGTATTCGGGCTCGAACACGACCGAACGCGCTCGCCAGAACTGCCTTGAGCCGTTCAGGCTGCTCGATTCCACGAACGCGATGGCGCAGCTCTATGACCTGCCCGTGTACAACTTGAACCGCTATACGAGCCGATTCCATTTCGAATCGGTCGGCAAGCGCCGCAATTCCACGATCAGCGTGCGTGACCCGAATACGAGCCACTCGGTGAGTGCCGGTTCGTGTATGGATATTTCCCCGGGAACGGAAAAGCTTACCGCGGGTTCCACGGTGCTGACCCGCGGGGTCGACTACGAGGTGAACTACGAACTCGGCCAGATTGAACTTCTGAGTGAACGTGCGCTTGATCCGAACAAGGAAATCAAGGTGAAGTTCGAGTGCGAGCCTCTGTTCGAGATAGATAACAAGCTCTTGCTGGGTGCCCGAGCTGAACTGCCCTTGAACCGGTACGGGTTCGGCGATGGCTCCGTGCTCGGTGTGACCGCGCTGTACAAGAGCCAGAGTACGACTGCGGAAACCCCGACGCTCGGCAACGAACCGTTCAACAGCGTCCTATGGGGAATGAACCTCCGCTTGCAGGATACGGTCTCCGCCCTGACCGAACTCGTGAACAAGATTCCGGGAATCAACACGACGGCGCCTTCGGGATGGAAGTTCGAGGCGGAGTTTGCGGCGAGCCGCCACAATGCGAACACGAGTGACGACGGCGAAGCCCTCGTCGAAGATTTCGAATCGACATCGAACGGGCTTGTCTACCCGCTATCCAGGCTCTCTTGGTACCAGGCGTCTCCGCCGGGCGGTGTCGCATCTGATGTTTCCACCTACATCGAAGACCTCGATTACCGCCATCAGGGCGAATTCATCTGGCACAGCAACAGCACGGAGCTGTACAAGTACATCTACCCGAACGTGGGCAATTCCGATGTCGACAACCAACACCTGACCGTTTTGAAAATGACCTTGCGCGCAAACGACAACCTGGCGGGCAAGTCCTGGGGTGGCGTCATGCGCCCGAACAGCAGCTACTATCACGATTTGAGCCACATGAAATATGTCGAAGTCGTGGCCCGCGGAAACGTCGGTTCCATATTCATCGATTTGGGCCTGGTGAGCGAAGATATTTCGGTAAGCGGCTTTGAACCGAACGGAATCTATGATGGTGAAAACGATCTCGGTACGACGACTGCGCTCCACGACAAGGGTATAGACGGACGTTCCGGCTCCGACGAAGTCCGGCGGTCATGGGATTGCCGCATCTCGGGCTGTATCTACACCGATTTCACGACGCTCAATTCCGATGCGTCGACGACCGATATCGCGCGGGACAATTACGACGACGATCTCGAGGATGAAAGCGATCCTCCGGTAAATATCAATGGTACCGAAAACAACTCCGGCGAGCGTACCTACGATACCGAAGACATCAACAAGAACGGGTCCCTCGATACGGACATCAGCTTCGTCCGTTACCGGATTGACCTTTCGGACACGAACCGCACGAATTACGAGGAACTCAGGAACGGATGGCGCAAGTGGCGTATCCCGCTGAACCAGTACGATACCATCGTCTCCTCGACGGGAAGCGATTACATGACCATCCTTTCGGAAGCGCAGTACACCCGTTTGTGGGTGGGCAAGCTCAATCCGGGCGTCTCCGAGGCCAAGGTCCAGATTGTGAGCCTGGGCGTTCTCGGGAATGCATGGGAAGAAACGACGGTTGCCGACTTGTACACGACGAACACGACGGAGAATTCACAGGTCGTCGAAGTGAACGGCGTGGAAACGACGGTCTCGGAATCGATGGCGACACGCGATACGAGCTACATCAAGGTCACCACGATCAACAACCGCGAAAATTCAAACGAATATGTGAAGTCCCCGAATACCAAGACGGAACGCGATACCGAAACGAACGCCCCGCTCAAGGAAACGGCACTCGTGCTCGATTACCAGAACATGTCTCCCGGACAGGAAGTGGGCGTGACGCGCATATTCGAGACGGATACGAAGGACTTCTCTGCGTACAAGTCGCTCAAGCTCGAAATCCATTACAAGACGGAAGCCGACAAGGTTCCCGTGCGCTTTGCGGTACAGTTCGGTGAGGGCTCCCTGGAAGGTTCCAACGACTACTACGAATGGAGCTTCCGCCCGGTGAATTACCAGTGCACGTCTTCGCAGAGGACTCAGGACTGCCATGAACAGAACTGGCTCGACAACGCATTCGCGATGGATATCGCCGACTTCTCGGCCTTGAAGCGCGGACGCCGCCCGCCGTACACCGAGGCGACCGTCAAGGACCTCGGCGGCGACCGCGACGAACGCATCAAGCTCGTGGGTAATCCTTCCATCACGAGCGTGGACTGGATGCGCTTCGTGATCATCGCGGATTCCTCGGCGAATCCCGATGATCTGGAAGGTACGTTCTGGATTGACGACCTGCGCCTTTCCGATATGGATACCGACTGGGGTTATGCGGCGAGGACGTCCGGCCAGGTGAACTTCTCCGACTTCATCTCGCTTTCGGGTGCCGTCCGCTACCAGGATGGAAACTTCGCGACGCTTTCCACTTCGGGAGGTTCTCCCAAGCCCAAGATGTCGGAGGCTGCATCCCAGCTCGACGTTTCGGGCGACATCAACATCAGCCTGAACAAGTTCCTGAACGATTCTCTCGGGTTCCACATCCCGATGAACCTCGGCTACAACAGCACGACCAAGCGCCCGTACATGAAGCCTTCCGACGATATGATTCTCGAGAAGAGCAGCTTCTCGGATTTGATGGGCGACATGTTCCAGAATGAACTCGCGGTGACCTCCGACAAGAAGGAAAACGAGCTGCGTGATGAAGCCGAATCCAAGGGTTACGAAAGCTATACGCGCACCAAGTCGTTCAGCATCAGTTATAGCAAGGATTACAAGGCGGCCGATTCCAAGGTGGGCGAGGTTTTGTCCCAGGTGCTCCTGGAACGCCCCGCGGTAAGCTATTCTTACAGCCAGACCGAAGGGCGTGCCACTACGAGTGCCGATTCCACGTATACGTACCACACGATATTGGAATATAAGCTCGGTACGTTCACGCTGTTCAAGTGGAAACCCTTCGATGCGCTTTCCAAGAGCAACAGCTCGTTCGTGAAGTCCTTTGCCAAGACGGAATTCGAACCGTGGCCGCAGACATTCGACTTGACGCTGTTCGACTTCACCTATATCCGCAGCGTGAACCAGGACCGCGATCCCGATTTCGTGGAACCCCAGGTGGACAAGGTCGTTACCTATACGGCCGACTTGAACCATCGATTGAACATGCGCTGGAATATCCTTTCCTTCCTCTCCACGAGCTATTCCTTGAATGTCAAGCGTGACATGTTCGGTGGTGGTGACCGCGAAGCCTTCGTGAAGGAGAACTTCTTCAGTCCCGACGATGGCGGCCTCTTTGCCAGCGACGTGATTTTCGACTACGACCATACGGACCGCAAGGTGTACGTGTCCCGCGACAGCCTCGTGATTATCCCGTACGATACGATTCCCAAGGCGGATTCTGCAGGCAACCCGCTCGCCATCGATATGCAGAACCCGAATTCCTACACCATCCTGTACGATAGCACCACCTATTACAAGATCGACAGCGTGGGTACCCGCGAATTCGGCCGCGCCTACGGTATCTTGCGCAACGAACGTGCGCGTAGCCAGCAATTCAAGGTCAGCTTCAATCCGCGCCTGATTCCGTTCCTGCCGTTCAACACGACATTCTCTTCGGACTTCACGCAGCAGAAGACCATTCCCGACGACTTCAGCTTCTATGACGAATCCAGTATCGAGAAGAACTTCTGGACGATTTCGCAGACGAACCGCTTCGAGTTCAGCCCGACCTTCAGGATTCTCGACCTCGCGAAATCCTTCGGGTCCGAGAATGCAGTCGCGCGTGCATTCGACAAGGTCAAGTGGCGTGAAATCCGGTTCAACTGGAATACGAGTACCAACACGGTGGGCGAGAACTTCACGCTGTCACAGCTTTACGAAGAGCAGAACGTCACGCCGTTCGAATACTACCTGTATGGCCTCGGTATCGGCAACGGCTACCGCAACCGCGGATTCTGGAATATCGTTACCGGCGACATGGGACTCGACCATCGCGACGATTACTTGGACTTCGCCGAGTACAGGAACCATCACGTGGATACCCTCGTTTACCAGGGCAACTTCCGCCATTCCGTGGCCCGCCAGTTCCAGGTCGGTACGGGCATTACGCTCCCGTTCTGGGATATCGGCGTGACGGGTGATCTCCAGTGGAAAGAGGAATTCTCGCAGTCCCGCGAGTACCCGCTGTATATCGACACGACGACCATGTGGCCGCGCTTCGGCGTGGGCATCACGGTGCCGAACTTCTCGCAGAGGATTTCGTTCCTCAACAGCTTCAGGAGCGTGAGCGCCGCCCACCGCTTCGACTTTACCCGCACGACGACAGTGCGGCCGTTCCAGAGTGCCGAAGATACCTGGACGGACCAGTTGAATTTCAACCCGCTCATCCGACTCACGTTCCTCACGCAGAAGAACATCCGTATCGAGAACAGCGTGCGCATGAAGATCGAATCGACGGACCGCAGGCCCAAGGAAGAAGTCATCGGCATCACGAGCTGGCCCGATTCTTTGGGCAACCCCAAGGATACCACGGACTTCTTCTGGGAAACGCCGTGGATACACACGTCGCTCTACAACGACTTCGCGTTCAATATCGGCGATGACTTTACCATATCGTACCCGCTCAAGCTCAAGCGCGGTTTCCACTTCTTCAAGTGGTATTTCAAGCTCGAAAACGACCTCGACCTGAAACTCACCGCGGGTTACGACTACAACAAGACTATCCGCAAGGAATACGACCCGGATCCGGGTTACAACATGTGGAACAAGGATAGCGGTACGGACGGCGTGTTCAAGAAGTTCGATGTCGTAGACGACAACGGCTACAATTACGTCGCCTACAATCCGGAACTATCGCTCACCGAGCGCACGGTGCCCTCGCGTACGCACGAATGGTTCATCCGCCCGAGTGCGGGTTACCAGTTCAACAAGATTGCGTCCATGAGCAGCTATATCGAGTACCGTCAGATTCACGAGAAGCTGGACGACGAGACGCCGCACCTGCGTCAGATACTGCAGTTCGAAATCGCTCTGATGCTGCGCTTCAACTAATCAATAATTATTAGTTACTTCACGATTCCGACTTCGGAGAGTTTCACGAAGCCTTTCACTTTTTCGCCGAGGCGGATTTCCACGAAATTGCCCTGCTCGGAGAGGACTTCGAAGCTCGTGCCTTCGCTGAGCGTATTGAGCGTTTGCGACCTGTCGCTCGGGGCACTCACGACGTCGGCGTCCTTGGCGGTGACGACTCCCGTGATGTCCGTTTCGGTAACAAAAATCTTGTAGCCGGCGCTAGCGCCGATGACGCAGAAAACGACGGAGAGCGCAAAGACGGCTCCGGTGCAGATGTTCTTGGACCTTTCGCTCGCAAGGAGCCTGCGGCCGATGCCGACGAGCACGATGGCCCAGAAGAGGGCGAGCAGCGTGAACAGCTGCGCCTTGAGCGAAAGCGCATGGTGCGCCTTGAAGAGCGCGGAGAGGATCGGGTTTTCTTCTTCGTCCTCGTCCACCTTGTCGCGGGTCATCGCCTGCGCGAACTTGAGGTTGTGCTGGATGTCATCGTCGCTGGGGTGCAGGCGCAGCGCCTTCTTGTAATAGAAAATCGAAAAACCGAGGTTCCCGTTCCTGAAGTAGGCGTTGCCCAGGTTGTAGAAAAGGTCCGCATCCTGGATATCGTTGTCGGCGCAGGTGCGCCATTCGTCGATGGCTCGCTCGTAGTCGCCCTCGTTGTACGCCTTGGTGCCGGCGTCGATGCCCGCGCAGTTCTCGGCGGCGCTTGCCGAACCGAATGCTGTTGCGATTGCAAAAATCAAAAAAAACTTTTTCATCAAAGTCATCATTTTTAACCTTTTTGCCCTTATTACAAATGTTTGCGCTGCCCAACCTTGTACGTCATTGCGAGCGGAGCGAAGCAATCCATTTCTTAAAGTCCCAAACCATCAAACAAATCTTTCCACTCGGGATTTACGCTTTTTATAAGTTCTATCTTCTTTGCTCTAGAGCCACCTTTTATTTTCTTTTCCCTTTCAATAGCTTCTATGATAGATGTATGTTCTTCAAAATAACCGAGTTTTGTAATGCCGTATTTTTTTGTAAATCCTTTGACGAGAGATTTGTGTTCTTGCATTCTTTTAACAAGGTTTGATGTCACTCCTGTATATAGAGTACCGTTGGGCTTGTTAAATAGAATGTATGTGTAGGATTTTTTTAGCATGTAATTCTCTTTAGATTGCTTCGTCCCTTCGGTCCTCGCAATGACGTTATTTAAACATTCAGTCCGTTGCAAAGCTTTTCCACGTCGGCAAGCATCTGCTTCTGCTCTTCGGCGCTCGGGTTCGCCGGAGCGAACCTCGCGAATGCGCATTTCTCGAGCCAGCTGTCGATCGCGGCAACCGTTTCTTCCTTCACGCCGAGCTTCGCGAGTTCTTCCTTCATCTGCGGGCGGGTCATGCCCTTGAATTCCAGGTTGGTGCGGTCGCTCAGGTAATCGATGAGCCCGTTTTCGAGCGCCGCGTAGAGGGCCTTGGCGTCGCCTTTTTGTAACGCGGCGCGGGCGTTCGCGAAGCGAGCCTTGAGCATCTTGTCGGCTTTGCCCTTGCGCACCAGGGCCGCATCGCTCACCAGCTTGCGACGGCGCGTGATGGCGAGGTTCGCGAGAATGTAGAACGGGATGGCTGCCGCAAAGATTGCCCAGAACAGGGCGCTCCTGTACGGCTTGGCGGAATCTCCCGATTGGCCGACGCCGTGGATGTGGCGGATGTCTGAACCGAGCGATTCAATTTCTTGCTTCTGCACGGCGGCGGGGCCCTGCGTAACCGTATTGGACGGCGCTTGGAAAACCATGTCCGCACCCGCATCGCCCTTTTCGACCTCGATGGTCCACGGGCCCGCGGTTGCCGTTTCGTATTTCTTCTTCGCCGGATTGAACCAGCTGTAACTGATTTCGGGAATGGTGAAGGAACCCTTCTTCTTGGGGTACAGGAAGACGCGGATTTCCTTGCTCGTGATGACCTTGTTGCCCGTAATCTTTTTGGAGATGTTGTTTTCGGGAGGCACGGAGCGGAAGTCGCCGAAATCGGGGAGCTTGGGATCGGTGATGGTTCCCGGCGTTCCGTCGCCCTTGATGTTGATGGAAAGCGTGAGTGCTTCGCCCACCTTGAGGCTCGTGCGGTCGAATTCGGCGGTGAACTTGTAGTCGCCCACCATGCCAGAGAAGTTTTCGGGCTTGCCCTCGGCGGGTAGCGGCTTCACGGTGATGTTGATCGTGGGGGAGGTGGCTTCCGCCTCGATGGATTCCTGCTTGATGGTGCGGCTCGAGAACGACATGCCGCCCATCTGCTTCTTCTCTTCGACGACCTTCGGCTCGCCGCGCTTGGTGTACTTGAACTTGAACGGCAGAATCTGCAGCGTGCCGCTCTTGGTGGGGCTGAGCCATGCGAACTTGGCGCTTGCCTGCAGTTCGCGACGGCTGCCTTCGACGGGCTTGAATTCCATGTTGGAAAGGTCGCTGCGGTGGACGATGAAGTCGTTTCCGGTGCTCATGTCGGTGGCTTGGAGGCCGCCTTCGAAATGCTCGTAGGTATGGAAGCCGAGCGTCACGTAGAACTGCTCGCCTTCGTAGATGGATTTTTTGCTGGGCGTGAGCGAAACGGTGAGGGCGTCGTCGGAGAAGGCGCGCTGCACGTTGACGGGAATCTTGCCGCTGATGTTCTGGACCTGGCCCGAGATTTCCCAAGTCATCTGGCCCGCGTCAATCTGTCCCGTCTTCTTGGGGGCCCTCATCTTGAATGTATAGATTCTTGCCTTGTAGCTGCCTCCGCCGCCCCCGAAAAACGAGTTGAACATGTCTTCCATGCTGGGGCGGATGACCTGGTCGGCGCTGTCGAGCCCGAGGAAGGTGAACCCGTTGCGGGCTTCCATCTGGGGCACGCCCCTATCGGCGGGGAGTTCCTGCAGGGGGATTACCAGCTGCAGGCCGAATGTCTGTCCGG
>Ga0310695_10012667_pt1 | contig 11743 bp, 14 predicted proteins | sample RumenRJG_04DNA_FD_203882 | JGI IMG/M metagenome (GOLD analysis project Ga0310695, IMG submission 203882) | Bovine rumen microbial communities from Lethbridge, Alberta, Canada - RJG_04 (v2) (version 2) | ecosystem: Host-associated > Mammals > Digestive system > Stomach > Rumen | place: Canada... | reverse complement strand
AGGAGATGTACAACCAGCGCATGGATCTGAAGTTCACCGGCCGCACTCTCTACGGCGCCATGCCTCCCAAGGGGCAGGAGCTGGACGACCACTACTTCGGTGTCATCAAGCCCCGGGTACAGGAGTTCATGCGGGATCTGGACGACGAGCTCTGGAAACTGGGCATCCTGGCCAAGACCGAGCACAACGAGGTGGCTCCCTCCCAGCATGAGCTGGCTCCCATCTTCCTGACCACCAACGTGGCTGCCGATCACAACCAGCTCACCATGGAAATCATGAAGAAAGTGGCCCGCCGCCACGGTCTGGTCTGCATCCTGACGGAAAAACCCTTTGCCGGCGTCAACGGTTCCGGCAAGCACAACAACTGGTCGCTGAAGACCGACACCGGCGTGAACCTTCTGGAGCCCGGTGATACGCCCCACGAGAACGCGCAGTTCCTTCTGTTCCTCGTCGCCGTCATCAAGGCGGTGGACGAATACCAGGACCTGCTGCGCATCTCCATCGCCTCCGCCGGCAACGACCACCGTCTCGGCGCACAGGAGGCTCCTCCCGCCATCGTGTCCATGTTCCTGGGCGACGAACTGACGGAGATCCTGGAGAGCATCGACGCAGGCACTCCCATGGAGGGCAAGGAAAAGACCATCATGCGCGTCGGCGTCCATGCCATCCCTTATTTCCACCGGGATACCACGGACCGCAACCGCACCTCGCCCTTTGCCTTCACCGGCAACAAGTTTGAGTTCCGCATGCCCGGCTCCTCCGCCTCCATCTCCACGCCCAACGTGTGCCTAAACTCCGCCGTGGCGGATGTCCTGCGGGGATTTGCCGATGAGCTGGAAGGTGCCAATGATTTCGAATCGGCGCTGCACGATCTGATCCGGAAGGAATTCCACGATCACAAGCGCATCGTCTTCAACGGCAACGGATATGACGAGGCCTGGCTGAAGGAAGCCAAAAACCGCGGTCTGAGCAACTATCCCAGCACCGTGGACGCGCTGCCCCATATGCTGGACGAGAAGAACGTCACCCTCTACCAGTCCCTGAAGGTCCTGTCTCTCACGGAGATTCAGTCCCGTTACGAAGTGGCTCTGGAGACCTACTCCAAGAAGATCAACATCGAAGCCAAGGTCATGGTGGACATGGCACGGAAGCAGATCCTTCCCTCCGTGACGGAGTATCAGCAGTTCCTGGCCGGCACCCTCAATGAGAAGCGGGCCTGCGGCATGGATCTGGACACCTCCTACGAGGAGGACACCCTCTCCCGCATCGCCGCCTACACCGGAGATCTGTTCAATAAGCTCCGTTCCCTGGAGGAAGATCTTCCCCGGGCACAGGCCATTGCGGACAATCTGGAGAAGGCAAAGTTCTACCGTTCCAATATTCTGCGGGACATGGAAGATCTGCGCAACATCGCCGATACGCTGGAAGGACTCGTCTCCCACGAGTTCTGGCCCTTCCCCAATTACACGGAGCTGCTCTTCAGCGTCTGAAAACCACATAGACAATAAAAAAGATCTGCCGGTCGGCAGATCTTTTTTTGTGTTGAAACGATGATCGTTTCCTTCGGTTCTCTTATTTCTTGGAATCGATGTATTCGACGATATCCCGGACCTTCAGCATCTTGCCGGCCTGATCGTCTTCCACGGTGATGCCGAACTCATCTTCCACGGTCATGGAGAGCTCCACGACGTCCAGAGAATCGGCGCCCAGATCTTCCACCATATCCGTATCCAGGGTGATGGTGGCGGGATCACATTCAAACTGCTCGGCAAACAGTGCCTGCACTTTTTCAAAAGTAGTCATATCGTATCTCCTCCTGTCAGGTTATGCCCATTCACGGCTCTCCGGTTTCTTGCTGCGGGGAGCTTCTGCCGGTTCCGCGGCCGGTGCCGGTGCTGCTGCTTCCTCGGTCTTCTCGGGAGCCGGGGCTGCGGCGGCGGGACGGCTGCTGCGGCGTTCTCCTCCACGGCGGCTGCCGCGGGAGGACGGTTTGCCTTCGCTGCGTTCACAGGAGATGACCACGCGGCGGTTGGGTTCCGTGCCGGTGGAGGCGGTGGTGACGCCTTCGTAATCCTGCAGTGCAGTGTGGATCACATGACGCTCATAGGAGTTCATAGGCTCCAGTGCCATGCTGCGGCGGTATTTGATGACCTTGGCGGCCATCTTGTTGGCCAGGCGGACGAGAGACTCTTCTCTCTTGGCCCGGTAGTTCTCGGCGTCCAGAGAAACATGGACATGCTTCTCGCCGCCGCGGTTGATGGAGTAGTTCACCAGATGCTGCACGGCATCCAGGGTCTCGCCCCGGCGGCCGATGATGGTGCCCATGTTGGGACCGTACACGATGACGTTGATGCCGTCATCGTCCGTATCGGAGAGCTTCAGGCCGGCTTCCACGTTCATGTGCTCAAACAGGCCCATCAGGAACTCCGCCACTTTGGGAGCATCGGGATTCTTGGAATTGTTCTGAACTTCCAGGGGCTCCTGCACGGATTCTTCCTGTGCTGCGGGAGCTTTCTTCTCTTCGGGTGCCTTCTCCTGTTTCTTGGAGGTGGCTTTTTCCTTTTTCCGGGGTTTTGGTGCTTCCGCCGGTTTCTCCTCCGGCTCATCCGGAGCTTCGTAACTGACGCGGATCACGGCAGGCGTGGCGCCGATGCCCAGGAAACCGGATTTGGCGCGTTCCACGATCTCCACGGAGACATCGTCGCGCTCCAGGCCCAGTTCTTCCAGAGCCGCAGCCACCGCATCCTCAGCGGTGCGTCCGCTTTTTTCCAGTGTCTTTATCATATTCAATCCTCGTTTACGTTAGTGTTGTTCTCCGCATCCTGTTTCCGATTTTTGAAACGGTCTGCTTCATACGCTCTGCCGCGGGCGAAACGGCGGTCTCCCACCTGAGAATCGTTCTTCTCGATCTCGATGCCCAGACGTGCGCGGCGCTCTTCGCGCTCGGCCCGTTCGGCTGCCTTGCGGCGTTCTTCGTTGGACTGCTTGTTCTGCTGCTGCAGTTTCTTCTTGCTGGTATTGGTGTTGACTTCCGTCTTCCCTTCCGCTTTCAGCTTCTCGGTCTTGGCGTGCTTTTCCGCCAGCTCTTTCTCTCTGGCGCTGCGTGCCGCGATCTTGTCGGCGTCTTCCTTGTCCAGCTGAGCCTTGAAGATCTTGGTCAGCAGATAGTCACGGCCCATGCCCAGGACGCTGTTGGCGATCCAGTAGATACCCAGAGCGGCGGGCATGATGAAGCAGATCCAGATACTCATCAGCGGCATCATGAGGTTCATGCTCTTCATCTGTGCCTGTGCGTTGGGGTCCACGGAGGGGTTGGTCATGTTGCTGACCTTCATGGAAAGCCAGGACAGGAATGCGGAAATAAAGGGAATGAGGAACAGTCCCAGTGCCGGCAGCCAGCTGTGTACGCTGGACCAGTCACAGGACGTAAAGAAGTTCCACTTGGGGAAATCACCCAGGTTCAGTCCCAGAAAGCTGTAGTCGATGTTCCGCAGGCCTTCGATCTGAGGACCGATGGCAGCCTGCAGGTCTGCCCAGTGCTCATGGGCAAGCTGGGTCAGCGTGATCTCACCGTAGGCGCTGGCACGGGCGGGAGCCTCGTACAGGCCGGCGGAGGTAAAGTACTCCTGGAGCGCCGTTACCACATCACTGGACAGTCCCATCATACGGGTGATGGGCTGACGGATAACGCTGTAGAGCGCGATGAGGATGGGGAACGGGATCAGCGTCCAGATGCATCCGGATGCCGGATTGATTTTTTCTTCCCGGTAGAGCTCGGACATGGCCTTGTTCATCTTCTCCGGGTTGCCTTCATGTCTGCGCTGGATCTCCTGGATCTTCGGCTGAAGACGACTGGTGCGCATCATGCTCTTCTTGCTCTTCGCCATAAAGGGGGCGAGGACCAGGTTGACCACGAACGCGAACAGAATCACGGCGATGCCGTAGTTGCTAGTCACCTCATACAGCCACAGTAACAGCCAGGCAAAAGGTTTTACAATGGTTGCCCACATAGTAGTTTTCCTCTCTTGGCAGCGTTTTCATAAGATACCGGTCACGGGACCGGGTCATAGAAGTCATGCTCTCCCGTGTGGAAGGGATGACAGCGGAGGATGCGTTTGATCGCCAGCCAGCTGCCTTTGGCGGCACCATACTTTTCGATGGCTTCAAGCGCATACTGGGAACAGGTGGGGATAAACCGGCAGGTGGGCTGCCGTTTCAGCGGAGATATGCGTTTCCGGTAAAACTGGATCAGTGCAATGAGGATCTTTTTCATTGCCGTTTACTCTCCTTTTCGAAACAATGACAGTTCATCACAGGCCTTGAGAAAGTCCGCTTCCAGCTGATGATAATCCGAGAAGGCCGCCCGGGCACGGGCCACGATGACGAGTTCCAGAGAACCTCTCATCTGCCCCTCGTGGGCACGGAGGATCTCCCGCAGTCTCCGGCGGATCCGGTTCCGGGTCACCGCGTTTCCGATCTTGTTGGATACGGTGAATCCCACCCGGCTGACACCGGTGTTCGTTTCGCGGCAGTACACCACGAGACTTCTCGTCACAGCGCTCTTTCCCTTGGAGTACAGACGGCGAAATTCATAGTTTTTCTTCAGCGTTTCCATGGTCTCGCCCTGCCCTCTCAAAGTCTCATAACAGCACAACAAGGGCGGATGGTCATCCGCCCTGCATCGTTATTCTCTTGGTCTATCGTCCCGTTCAATGGAAAACTCAGGCAGTCAGTCTGTTTCTGCCTTTGGCTCTGCGACGTGCAAGAACTTTGCGGCCGTTTCTGGTGGCCATTCTCTTACGGAAGCCGTGCACTTTTTTCGCCTGTCTTTTCTTCGGTTGATACGTGCGTTTCATTACTCAGGACACTCCTTTCAGGATAATATACTCAACATCCGCCTTTATATTATAAGGTGGAAGTAGTTGACAAAAAGGTCCGACAGCCGAAACTGTCGGAATGTAATTATACTCTAAGAGCCGTCGGAGTGTCAATTCTTTTTTTCCGCCCCGAAACCCCTCGTTTTTCCGCCCTGTTTTCCGGAAATCTTCGGTTTCTTTAATTCCATCATTTTCCATTGAGATTTTTCCTGCAGTTTTGGTATAATAAGGAATAACAAAAGACAAGGGATATGTGAATATGAATAACAAAAACGAAAGCCGCCGGGTCAAGATGACGAAGTCGCTGCTCAACAACAGCTTTCTCGACTGCGTGGCGGAGATGCCGCTGGAGAAAGTGACCGTCACCGAGATCTGCGATCGGGCGGATGTCAACCGCTCCACCTATTACAGTTATTTTGAAGATCCTTACGACCAGTATCAGAAGCTGGAGGAGGAACTGGGTACGGATATCGCCGCCCTTCTGGCCGCCACCCTCTTCGGGGAAGTGCCGGGCAACGAGAAGCTGTACAAGCTCTTCACCTCCGTTCTGAACTACATCATGGAAAAACGCCGGGAGTTCAAGATCCTTCTTTCCTGCAATCTGGATCTGAGCCTTCTGAAGGATATCATCTTCAGTCTGTGGGATGCCGTGTTTCCTCCGGAGGACGGTGCGGACATCGATGATATGGAACAGCGTTTCCGCTACCTCTACTGCAGTTCCGGCTGCATCTCCCTCATCTTCCAGTGGGTCACCAGCGATGACATCAACACGCTGGACGCCGACCGTCTGGCGCGGATGCTGGTGGACTTCACCCGCAACAACTACAAGCTGGCAAAGACCCCGCCTCCCATGATGAACTTCTGATCCGACAACATGATAGAAGCAGCGTACCGGAAAACGGTACGCTGCTTTGTTTTTTGTCTACAGGATCAGGATCCCCAGATGTTCCAGGAGGATCTTCAGGCCGATGAGGATGAGGATGATGCCTCCCGCCAGTTCCGCCCATTTTTTGAAGCGGCTGCCGAAGAAGGCGCCGATGTAGGTCCCCGCGGCGGAGATCACGAAGGTGGTCACGCCGATGAGTCCCGCGGCGGGCAGGATGGAGACTTCCAGAAACGCGAAGGTGATGCCCACGGCCAGAGCATCGATGGACGTGGCGACGGCCAGCAGCACCATGGCACGGGGACCGAAATCGTCGTCCGCTCCCTCGTCCTCTCCTCCCAGAGCTTCCCGGATCATGTTGCCGCCGATGACGGCCAGCAAAACAAAGGCGATCCAGTGGTCCACACTGGCGATGAGGTTCTGGAACCGGACTCCCAGCACATAGCCCAGCACCGGCATCATGGCCTGGAACAGACCGAACCAGCCGCCGGCGATGAGTGCATGGCGGGGCCGTATCTTCCCGACACTGAGCCCCTTGCAGATGGACACCGCAAAGGCATCCATGCTCAGGCCCACCCCTATGAGAAACACATCCCAGATTCCCACGAAACTTCCTCTCTTTTCTCTGTCTTTTTTCTTCCGTTTCGTGCAGTATAACTCTTTTCATTCCGGGATGCAATGATCTCACACGCCGCTGTCCCCGTAGTTTTTCAGGACACGGGCGGAGGGATCGTCCACATCGCACCCTTCCCAGGCGCGGTTTGGCATCCAGTAGTCCCGGATCATGGCCGCCTGTCCCGGATAGTACTTCTCGAAGATCTCCCGGTAGAGAAGGCTCTCTTTGGTGAAGGGAGGACAGTAGTCGTACTGTTTCCTCTTCTCCTCAAACTCCTCGTCGGTATACTGTTCTTCCGCGTACTCCTTCAGATCGTCCACCATGGAGTGGCCCACCGCGTCGGAGAAAGCCGCCTTCTGCCGCCACAGGATGGAATCCGGCAGCATGTGATCGTCCTCGAAGGCATGACGGAGCAGGTATTTTCCCATGCCGTAGGTGTTCATCTTCATGGCGGGATCGATGCTCATGACATAGCGGGCAAACTCCAGATCCCCGAAGGGCACCCGCGCCTCGATGGCGTTGGCGGAGATGCATCGGTCCGCCCGGAGGACGTCATACATGTACAGTTCCTGCACCCGCTTCACCGACTCCTTCTGGAATTCCTCCGGGGAGGGAGCGAAATCCGTGTACTTGTATCCGAAGAGCTCATCGGAGATCTCTCCCGTGAGGAGCACCCGCACGTCCGTCTGTTCATGGATGGCCTTGCAGCACAGATACATGCCCATGGAGGCCCGGATGGTGGTGATGTCCCAGGTGCCCAGCAGAGCGATGACTTCCTCCAGGCTCTCCAGCACCTGCTTTCTCGTCATATAGACTTCCGTATGATCCGCCCCGATATACTCCGCCACCTGCCGGGCATATTTCAGATCGATGGCATCCTTGTCCATGCCGATGGCAAAGGTCCGGATGGGCTTTCCCAGAAGACGGGCTGCGATGGCACACACCAGACTGGAATCCAGTCCTCCGGAGAGGAGGAATCCCAGAGGCGCATCCGCATCCAGACGCTTGTCCACGCCAAGGATCAGAAGTTCCCGGATCTTCCGGCAGATGTCATCCAGCTCTCCTGTTACCGTCTTCCGGACCTCCGTCACATCGGCGTAGCGGACAAACTCACCCTTGTAGTAATAATGTCCCGGCGGGAAGGGGCAGATCTCCTTACACAGTCCCACCAGGTTCTTCGCCTCGCTGGCAAATACCATGGATCCGTCCGCCATGGTCCCGTAAAACAGAGGCCGGATACCGATGGGATCCCGGGCGGCGATGAGCGTCTCCTGCTCGGCATCGTAGATGAGCATGGCAAACTCCGCATCCAGTTTGGAGAACATCTCCAGCCCGTACTTGTGGTACAGCGGAAGGATGATCTCGCAGTCGGATCCGCTCTGAAACTCATAATCCCGTTCCAGCTCCGCCTTCAGCGGGCGGAAGAGGTACAGTTCTCCGTTGCATACGCACATGTCTCCTGCCATATGAAATGGCTGCATCCCCTCCTTCGTCAGGCCCATGATGGCCAGACGGTGGAAACACAGATATCCCGTCTGCGTCTTTTCGATGCGGGACATGTCCGGTCCCCTGGGGATGGTCCGGTCAAAATACTCCCGGATCTCCTCCTTGCTCAGCGTCTGACTGGTAAAACCCATAATTCCGCACATAATAAAAGCACCTCCGAATCGATTTGCGGCAGCTATCCTGTTTTCTAGGACGAATAGCTGCTCATGATCCGCGGTGCCACCTAATTTACTGATTACCAGTCACTTTTCCGGGCCCCATCAGGCCCTCACGCCATAACGCCGCGCTTGCTGCGTCTTCCCTACTGGGTCTTCCCGTTCAGGTCGCTGCTCCGGAGTGTTCTTCCCCTGCCGTCACGCACCGGATTCTCAGCGCCACCGGTTCTCTGTGCCGCATCAGGCAGGATACTTTTCTCTTTCAATGCATTTATTTCAATATAATTAGTTTTTGCTTTGTTTATGGTTCAATAATACTCTTTTTACCGAATTCTGTCAATAGAAAAATGCGAACCGCCCCGTTTTTCCTTCTTTGCCGCCGTCGCCGGGGCTCGGTTGCTTTTTGTAAGGTCAGTTGTTATAATTTTCTGACAGAACTTTTTAATGAAAAAGAGATGATAACGTGAACCTGCTCTACTGGTTTGAAAGCATCCGCACGCCGGCTGTCACCGCAGTGCTGGAGAAGATCACCTACTGCGGAGGAGAACTGGTCCTCCTGGCGGTAGGCATCATCGTATTCTGGTGCATCAGCAAGCCCTGCGGCTATTATGTGCTGTCCATGGGATTTCTCGGCACCACCATCAATCAGTTTGTGAAGATCCTGTGCCGGGTCCCGCGGCCCTGGGTCCAGGATCCCAACTTTACCATCGTGGAATCGGCCCGGGCAGATGCCGGGGGATACTCCTTCCCGTCGGGCCACACTCAGAACGTGTTCGCCGCCTTCGGCGCTCCGGCCAGATATTTGAAAAAGGCCGCGGTGGTGATCCCCTGTACCATTATCATCCTGCTCACCGCTCTGTCCCGCATGTATCTGGGCGTCCACACGCCGTATGATGTGGGATTCTCCATCCTGCTGGGACTGATCCTTCTGTTCCTGCTCTATCCCATCTTCCGGGATATGGAGGAGCGGCCGGACAACGTCTATGTCTTCATGATCCTGATGCTCCTCATCTCCATCGCCTATGTGGTGTATCTGGAGTGTTCCACCTTCCCGGCGGACATGGACGCGGACAATGTGGCAGAGGCGTTTAAAAACGGCTACATCACTCTGGGATGCTCCCTGGGTCTTCCCATCGTGTTCCATCTGGACCGCACGAAGCTGAAGTTCGACACGAAGGCCGTGTGGTGGGCACAGATCCTGAAAGTGGTGCTGGGCTTCGTCCTCATCATGGCCATCCGCATGGGACTCAAGCCCCCTCTCACCGCTCTGTTCCACGGCCACGCCGCCGCCAACGGCATCCGCTATTTCTGCATGGTGATCTTCGCCGGCAGCATCTGGCCCCTCACCTTCCGCTGGTTCGGAAAACTGGGGAAGAAAAAGGCCTGATCACGGAGGTAATGACATGGAAGAGAATATAAAACGGCCCCTATATGAGCTGCTGGATTTCAAGGTAACGGACATCGAGACCCACATCGGGCAGTCCCTGACGGCGGAGGAACTCCATCTCAAGATGGAAAACCGCATGGGGACCCGCATGTCCACGGAGGAGGAAGGCGTGGTCTTCCTGTATTTGAATTACAGGATCTACGACGGAGATGACAAGTTCCTCTTTGACCTGTCCACCCAGTCGGTGATCCGTCTGCCGGAAGGCGAGAAAGAAGTCAGCGAAGGAAACATCAAGGACCTGTCCGTCATCGCCACCGATGAGACGGTCAAGGTCATTTACGATATTACGGAACACATGGGCATCGCCCCCATCGACCTGCGCCCGAAGGATCATCACGGGCACCGGGAAGGACGCCCGTAAGGAAAGGAACAACGATTATGGCAAAACCTGCACTGGTCATCATGGCTGCCGGCATGGGCAGCCGTTTCGGAGGACTCAAACAGATCACTCCCGTGGATGACTACGGCCACGCCATCCTGGATTTCTCTCTCTTCGATGCGAAGAGAGCGGGATTCGACACCGTGGTCTTCATCATCAAACATGCCATCGAGAAAGAATTCAAGGAAGCCATCGGCAACCGCATGGAACAGTACTTTGACGTGCGGTATGTGTATCAGGAGCTGGATGTGCTGCCGGAAGGCTACACCGTTCCGGAAGGGCGCACCAAACCCTGGGGCACGGCCCACGCCATCCTGACGGCAGCCCCCGCCATCGACGGCTCCTTTGCCGTTATCAACGCCGATGACTTTTACGGCCGCACGGCGTTCTCCACCGTCTATGATTTCCTCAGCGCTCAGGACGATGAGAACAAACACGCCATGGTGGCCTACCGGCTGCGCAATACCGTGACGGAAAACGGCTCCGTCTCCCGGGGCATCTGCACCGCGGAAGACGGATATCTGAAAGACGTAACGGAGTGTCTTCGCATCGAGAAGGACGGCAATGATGCCCGCACCACGGAAGACGAGGGCAAGACCTGGACCCCGCTGTCCGGCGACACGCTGGTGTCCATGAATCTGTGGGGCTTCGGCCACGGGATCCTGGATGCCTTCCAGGCCGGTTTCCCCGCCTTTCTGGACAGGAATCTTCCCGTCAACCCCATGAAGTGCGAATATTTCCTGCCGGTGGTGGCGGATCAGGAACTGAAGGCCGGACGTTGCACCGTACGTCTTCTCCCCTGCGACGAGACCTGGTACGGCATGACCTACCGGGAGGATATCCCCTCGGTAAAGGCAGCCATTGAGAATATGAAACAACAGGGCATCTACCCCGACAAACTCTGGGAATGAAGGAGGTCCCCCTATGAAAGTACTGGTAACCGGCGGCACCGGTTTTATTGGAAGCCACACCTGTGTGGAACTTCTGGAAAAGGGTCACGACGTAGTGATCATCGACAATCTGGTCAACTCCAGCCCCAAAGTCGTGGACCGCATCCGCGCCATCACCGGCCGGGACGTCACCTTCTACAAGGAGGATGTCCGGAACCGCAAGGCACTGGATGAGATCTTTGAGAAACACGACATCGGCTGCGCCATCCACTTTGCCGGTCTGAAGGCCGTGGGCGAGAGCGTGCGCATGCCTCTGGAGTATTACGACAACAACTTAAACTCCACCATCACCCTGTGCGAGACCATGCGGGACCACAACTGCAAGAACATCATCTTCTCCTCCTCCGCCACGGTGTACGACAGCGCCAACAAGGTTCCGCTGAAAGAGACGGATCTCACCGGCAACTGCACGAACCCCTACGGATGGACCAAGTACATGTCCGAGCAGATCATGCGGGATACCGCCTTTGCCGATGAGGAATGGTCCGTGACGCTGCTGCGTTACTTCAATCCCATCGGAGCTCATCCCTCCGGACTTATCGGAGAGGATCCCCGGGGCATCCCCAACAACCTCATGCCCTACATCTCCCAGGTGGCAGTGGGACGTCTGGATCATCTGAACATCTTCGGAAACGACTACGACACACCAGACGGCACCGGCGTCCGGGACTACATCCACGTGGTGGATCTGGCGGCCGGTCATGTGGCAGCCATCGATTACATGGAAGACCACAAGGGCGAAAACGTCTTCAATCTGGGAACCGGCACCGGATACAGCGTACTGGATATGGTCCACAGCTTTGAGCGGGTCAACAACATCAAGATCCCCTACGAGATTGCGCCCCGCCGCGCCGGCGACCTGGCCACCACCTACTCCAGTCCCCAGAAATCCGCGGAAGTGCTGGGCTGGAAGGCCAAGTACAATCTGGA
>Ga0310695_10012666_pt1 | contig 11744 bp, 7 predicted proteins | sample RumenRJG_04DNA_FD_203882 | JGI IMG/M metagenome (GOLD analysis project Ga0310695, IMG submission 203882) | Bovine rumen microbial communities from Lethbridge, Alberta, Canada - RJG_04 (v2) (version 2) | ecosystem: Host-associated > Mammals > Digestive system > Stomach > Rumen | place: Canada... | reverse complement strand
ATGTGTAACCGCCTTTTGTTGGTTCTGTCGGTGCTGTAGCTGTTGAACCGCTTGTTACAGTCTGACTTGTAACCGAGCTTCCGCCGTTAGAGTTAAATGTAACCGTGTAAGTCGGCACACTTGCGGCTGTCCACTTTGCATAAAGAGTGATGTTCGCTGTAATTGCAGTTGTGAAACTGAACGCCGTTGTAAGTCCGCTGTCAGTGTACCAGCCGCCGAATGTGTAACCGCCCTTTGTCGGTTCTGTCGGTGCTGTAGCTTTTGAACCGCTTGCTACAGTCTGACTTGTAACCGAGCTTCCGCCGTTAGAGTTGAATGTAACCGTGTAAGTTGGCACGCTTGCGGTTACCCATTTTGCGTAAAGTGTGATGTTTGTTGTAATTGTAGTTGTGAAGCTAAACACCGTTGTAAGTCCGCTGTCAGTGTACCAGCCGCCGAATGTGTAACCGTCCTTTGTTGGTTCTGTCGGTGCTGTAGCTATTGAACCGCTTGTCACAGTCTGACTTGCAACTGTACTTCCGCCGTTTGAATTGAATGTAACTGTGTAAGTCGGCACACTTGCGGCTGTCCACTTTGCATAAAGAGTGATGTTTGTTGTAATTGTAGTTGTGAAACTGAACGCCGTTGTAAGTCCGCTGTCAGTGTACCAGCCGCCGAATGTGTAACCGCCTTTTGTTGGTTCTGTCGGTGCTGTAGCTGTTGAACCGCTTGTCACAGTCTGACTTGTAACCGAGCTTCCGCCGTTAGAGTTGAATGTAACCGTGTAAGTCGGCACACTTGCGGCTTCCCATTTTGCGTAAAGTGTGATGTTTGTTGTGATTGTAGTTGTAAAGCTAAACGCCATCGTAAGTCCGCTGTCAGTGTACCAGCCGCCGAATGTGTAACCGTCTTTTGTTGGTTCTGTCGGAGCTGTAGCTGTTGAACCGCTTGCTACAATCTGACTTGTAACCGAGCTTCCGCCGTTAGAGTTGAATGTAACCGTGTAAGTTGTTATTATCTCTTTGAAAGTCGCACTTACCGTTACATTGCTTTTTGGCATGGTGAATGTGCCGTCAGTAACGGTAATGCCATTTGCACTTGCGTCTTTTACGCTGTAAGAGTCCAGCTCATAGCCATTGTCAGCAGTCGCGGTCAATTTTATTGTTGCTCCAGCTTCTGCCGATGTCTTATCAACGCTCAACCTGCCATGTTCAATGGAATTTGAGACAGTAACCGAGTACATGGTCGGCTCATCATCATCGTCATCATAAAAAAGATTGCACGATACAACCATAAAAAACAAAAATAATACAGTAAGTTTCATAAGATGTTTCATCTCTTTGCTCCTTGTAGATATAATCTTTCACCAGTAACAGACAGACAAAAAAGCCCCTGCGCACATAACGCAGACAAAGAGCTACGAGAGTGAGCAAGAGCGATTTTTTTGAGAAGATAAATTGTATTGTTGATTGTATAAATTACACTGTTTTGCCGACTATGCGCTACAAGGCACAAGGCACAAGGCACAAGGCACAAGGCACAAGGCACAAGGCACAAGGCACAAGGCACAAGGCATTATACAAGAGGAGAATATCGAGTCAAGTCCTTTTGAGAAAATTCCTGTATTTTTTTTGTTGCTAAAGTAAATGCCTCTGCTAGTCATATCTTAGAGTATAATATAGCTTTTTTTATTTGTCAGACACATTGAAGAATTTTTTTGTATTCGTCATATGCTAACTGCTTTATTTCCATAGTTTTATTATTAAAAAAATTGTAGCAAAGGACTTTGATAATTGCTATAATCGCACTATGAATCTTCTTTCGGTAAACAATTTGGCAAAAATCGGGCGGGAAAAGCCTCTTTTCACGAATGTTACTTTCGGGCTTGACGAGGGCGACAAGGCGGCTATTATCGGTCGAAACGGCACGGGAAAATCAACGCTGCTTTCTGTTATCGCGGGCACTCTGGAAGCGGACGAGGGCTGCGTGGTCACGAACAAAAGCGCGGGCGTATCTTATCTTTCGCAGAATCCCGTTTTCAGCGCTGACGACACAATCAGGGAGCATATTTTCAAATCAAATAGCCCGAAGCTCAACATCATAAAAGAATACGAGGAGCTTTTGGAGAATATCGAGCAGAATGCCGCACGATTCGAGAAGGTGCAGCACGAAATGGACACGAACGACCTTTGGAACTACGAGGCGCAGGTTCGTTCGATTCTTTCCACGCTCGGCATCAACGATATGGAGCGCAAGATGGGCACTCTTTCGGGCGGAATGGTGAAGAAAGTCGCGCTCGCCCAAGTCCTTGTGGAAGACACGAAACTTTTGCTTCTTGATGAGCCGACAAACCACCTCGACATCTCCACGATTTTCTGGCTTCAGAATTATCTTCACGACACAAAGCGAAGCGTTCTGATGGTAACGCACGACCGCTATTTTTTGGACGCAGTTTGCAACAACATCTATGAGCTTGCGCGAAATCGTTTGAAGCTCTATCATGGCAACTATTCGACGTATCTCGACAAAAAGACGGTTGAGGCCGAAATCGAAGAGAACACCGAGCGCAGAATTGAAAGCGTGTTGCGAGTGGAGCGCGAATGGCTTTTGCGAGGACCTTGCGCACGCGGCACAAAGCAAAAGGCAAGAAAACAACACGACGAGGCTTTAATCAATCGCGAGAAATTCAGTAGCGACAAGGGCTTCACGTTCGAGGTGGCTGGGCGCAGATTGGGCGGCAAGGTCTTGGAATTGCACCATATTTCAAAGTCATATCCTAAAGGCTTTGCTTCTCAAGGTTCTGCTGCTTCAAAACAGGCTGTGCCTGTGCCTGCGCCTGTGATAAAAGACTTTTCGTACACATTTACGGCAGGGCAGAAAATCGGCGTGTTTGGCGACAACGGCTCTGGAAAATCCACGCTTTTGAATATCATCACGGGCAATCTTGAAAGCGACACGGGTAGCGTTGTTGTCGGCGTGAACACGGCTTTCGGCTATTATCAGCAAAATCCTGTCTTCAAAGATTTGAATATGACTGTGCTTGAATACACAAAAGAGGTCGCTGAAGTCATCACCACAAACTCCGGCAAAACGCTTTCGGCATCTCAGTTTTTGGAAGAGTTCGGCTTTGAGGGCAAAATCCAGCACAGCGCACTTTCAACGCTTTCGGGCGGCGAGAGAAAGAGAGTGTTCTTGGTGCGTCTTTTGATGCAGAACCCCAACTTTTTGGTGCTTGATGAGCCGACGAACGACTTTGACATTTTCACGATGAATATCCTTGAGCAGTTCCTTGAGGGCTACAAGGGCTGTTTGCTCATCGTGAGCCACGACCGCTATTTTATGGACAAAGTCGCCGACACACTTTTTATCCTCGAAGACAATGGCGAGATTTCGGGCTATGTGGGAAAGTGCAGCGAGTATATCGATTATCGCGAGGAGCTTCGCAAAGAGAAAGAGCTTGCGGAAAAGGCAGAGCGGGAAGCAAAGCAAAAAGTTTCCTCTCAGTCTGTTTCTGTTCAAAAAGAGGCTGTGCCTCCTGTGCCTCAGAAGCGCAAAATGAGCTTCAAGGAACAGCGCGAGTTTGAGCAAATCGAAGCGGAAATTGCTGAGCTTGAGGAGAAGAAAACTAGGCTTGAAGAGCAAATGGCGAGCAGCGATTTTGCCACAGCGCAAAAAGCGGGCGAGGAGTACAAAGCCGTGAGCGACAAACTCGAAGCCGATTACGCGCGCTGGGACGAGTTGAGCGAGCTGATGTGATTGAGAAAAAAGCTGCGTTGAGCATAAAACAACTGCGTTGAGCGTAAAAAAGACCAATCTGTTTTAGACTGGTCTTTTTTTGTGGCTATGCAATTTTACATCACCCTGTAATCTGCGCCGTATTTGGACGCAAACACTTTGACGCGGCACTTCATCACCTTGGCGTTTTCGGCAAAAAAGCGGAAGTCCGTCGCGTATTCGCTCATCAAGTCGTCGGCGTGATAGTGCAGCGTGAGCGTGCTTTCTGTGCCGTCAGCCGTGCAGCGCGACAAAGCTCCGTGAAAAGCGATTAAATCCAAAGCCAAATTAGTGAGCTTTTCAAGATGCTTTTGCTTGTAGAGTTTGGATACAAAATCCTTTTGCAAGCCCTCGATTGTGCCAATATCAAGCTCGTCGGGGACTGCTCCGTTTTCGGCAATCGCCGCAGAACTTCCCGCGCTTGAAAAATGCTTCTCGCGCAAAAACTTCTCGAACTCCTTGAAAAACGCGCTCGGCTTCATCTTGAGCGGCTTTAGCGCAGACAAAAACCACGGAACAGCCCGCCCTTGCGTGTAGAAAATGTTTACCGCACGAGAAAGATTCCTCGCCTTTTCAATGTCGGACGCAGGGAAAGTCGCGTTGTCGATGACTTGATAAGGCGGCTCTTTTTGCCACTTCAAGCCCAGACCCTCCGCAGTTTCGGCAAGAGCAGTCCCCGGCAAAACAGAAAGGCAAAACAACTCCAAGTTATTCGGATAAAGAGAGAGCGCAAAGTCAATGCTGTTGCAAAAGCCCGCAAAAGTGTCGGTCGGAAGCGCAAAAATCAAGTCAAAGCCGAAAATCGCGCCCGTTTCGTTCAGATAGCCGATGTTTTTCACAAAGAGCTTTTTGTTTAGCGTGCGATGAACCTTTTGCAAAACATTTTCGTCCGCGCTCTGCAATCCGATTTGCAAACAGCACGGAATTGACGCAAAAGCGCGGGCTAGCGGCTTGTCGATGAACTCGGCACGCGCCTCAAAATAATAAAAAGTGTTCGGCGTCTTCTTTTTGATGAGCTTTAGCATCTCAAGCGCGCGCTCTTTGTTCGCGTTGTAAGTCGGGTCAAGCACGAAAACCTGCGCAATCTTTTTTTCTCTGAACAAATCTAGCTCTTTTTCAAGCCGTTCCAAAGGAAAGTATTGGATTTTCTTTTCGCCCTTGCTTTCGTAGCAGTACGCGCACTTAAACGGACAGCCGCGAGCCAGCTCCCAGAGTGCGCCTCCGTATTTTGCCACGTCAATCATTGAGTCAAGATAGGGCGAAACTGCGTTTTCTGGAGATGGCGGCAAGGCTCGAACAAGTGCCTGTTGCGCTTGAGTCAAATCCTTTTCGCTCGGCACATACACGCCTTGCACATTCAGAGTTTTTTTCAAATCGGGATTTTCGCTGTCGAGCAGTTTTGCCAAAAGCTCAGGAACAGCGATTTCGCCCGCGCCGCACACCGCAAAGTCAAAGCCCGTCATCGACATCGGATTTGCCGTGGCTTCAGGACCTCCCGCAATGCAAATGATTTGGCTATTGCGCTTTTTTAGCTCTTTGGCGACTTGTGTCAGAACTTGTCTGTTCCACATATACACGCTGAAGCACACTGCCATAGGCAGCTTCTCAAAAGGCTGTTTCTCAAGAGCCACAGGCTGCTTTGTGTCGCAAGATAAGATTTCGTTTGTGATGTTCAAATATGCGTCTTCGCCTCGATATTTTTCTTCTTCGCGCGAAAAATCCAAGAGCTTCACATTGACTTTATCTTTTAAAAGAGGACTATGTCCTACGGCAGAGGCAACGCACGCCGCACCGAGCGGAAGAGCCTGCGGGGAGGTTTCAACAAGGACTGTGGTAAAAATGACTGTAGGTAAAGAAGAAGCACTCATACGCTGATTATAACAAAAAGTCCCGCTATGACAAAAGGGGATTATGTGATATTATTAAAAAATATGAGTGCAATTGAGTTGAGGAATGTGTTTAAAACATATCAGATGGATAAAGTTCAAGTAAACGCTGTGAACAATGCTAGCTTTACGATAGAAAAAGGCGATTTTGCCGCAATTTCAGGTCCATCTGGTTCTGGAAAATCTACTCTTTTAAATATTATTGGTCTTGTGGATTTGCCAAGTTCTGGTTCGGTGATTTTAGACGGCACAGACGTTTATTCTTCAGTAAATCTGGAAAAGTGCGCAAAAGCTCCTATGAAAATTGACTCAAAGCTAACGCAGATGAGGCGGACTCATTTGGGATTTATCTTTCAAACTTTCAATCTTATTCCTGTTTTGAACGTGAAAGAAAACATCGAGCTACCTCTAAAACTTGGCTCTTCTAATGCAACTAAAACAATGAGCAAGGCAGAAAGAGAAGATTGGGTTATGTATCTTTTAGACAAAGTGGGCTTAACCGATTGGAAAAAGCACACGCCGAGCGAGCTTTCTGGAGGACAAAGACAGAGAGTCGCAATCGCACGCGCCCTGGTTACAAAAGCTCCTGTCATTCTTGCTGATGAACCAACAGCAAATCTCGACAGTAAAAACGGAGAGCAAATCCTAGAGCTTATGAAAAAAATCAATGAAGAGCTAAAGACGACTTTTGTCTTTTCCACTCACGACGCAAAAATTGTCGCTATGTCAAATCACGTCATCAAAATTAGCGACGGTCAAATTCTTTCCGCTTAAGACAGAGTTTTTTCGATCAAAACTAATAAGACATATTCGTTAATTCACTTTTAGCATATCAAGCAAATTTTTAGTATCTTTTATCTAGCTAGATTAGTCACTATTATCCTACTAGATAAGACCCCTTTATCTAGCTAGATAAGAGTGCTTTATCTAACTAGATAAGAGCCTTTTATCTAGTAGGTGTATATACCCTTATCTAGTTGCATTTTATCGTCATCTTTGATTACTCAAAAAATGACATTTTTACTAAATAGCTTCTCTTTAAAAACTAAAAACCTCCCTAGGTTAAAACTAGAAAGGTCTTATCGTCTGTGTAATTATATTAAATCTTTGTATTACAAGTAGTTACTGACGGGGGGGGGTAGTAACACGAGCAAGAACTGCGCCTGTAGCTACTCCTCGAAAGCCAGCTGTAGATTCAGCTTCCTTTCTCTGCATAACTTTTCTGTTGTAGTAATGGAGCAAAATAAATGCACCCAAAACAATGAGCCAAACACTACAAATCAAAATTGCACCCTTTGATGTGTCGAGTAACAAAGATGAAGCAACAGCTACGCACAAAAGAACTTGAATAGATAGAAGCAAAAGAAGTATCTGAACAGAGTTCAAGCCGATATTCATCAATTTGTGGTGCAAATGCGCACGGTCAGGAGAGAAGAAAGAGCGATGTTCTCTCTTTCGGCGAATCATAGCGGCCATTGTGTCGATAACAGGAATTGCAGTGAGAAGAACCATAGAAAAAGCCTTGTTCACTTCAAAGCCAGAACCTGAATTGTAAAGAGGCAGGGCAGCAATTAAAAAGCCTAAAGTCTGACTTCCGCCGTCGCCCATAAAGATTTTTGCCTTTGGCTTGTTATAGAGCAAGAAGCCTGCAATTCCTGAGGCAATAACAAAGCAGAACGCCGCCATTGTCGGAGATGTATGAAGATAGATGATTCCGAGAGTGATAAAAATAAGAGCAGACAAACCGCCGCAAAGTCCGTCTACTCCATCGATGAGATTAAATGCATTGATAAGTCCAGAAATCCACATAAATGTCAAAAAGTAGCTAACTGGAACAGGAAGTGCAAAAGTTCCTATTGTCTTAAATGTCTTTCCACTCAAAAGAACTAAAAGAGTTGCAACGATTTGCACTGCCAACTTTCTTTTTGCTCTCATTTCGATAAAGTCGTCGAGTACTCCGAAAAAGAAAATGATAAAAGCTGCAATAGCAAGAGGAATATACTCCATCGGACGAGCTTCTGGGTAGTTAACGCAGAAAAAAACACCTCCGATTATAGCAGCAGGAACAAAGCCGACAGCCCCTAATCGAGGGATTTTGCCAGTGTGGATTTTTCTTTCATTAGTGCTGTCATACCAACCAAACTTCTTGCATGCAGAGATGACGATAGGAATAAAAATTGCAGAGAACAAGAAGGATATAAAAACAGATTCGATTATTGTCATAGGTTGTGTCCTCCCATATATATAACAGAAACTATATCACGCTGTAAAAGAAAAATCTATAGTTTTTAGGGATTTATTTTCTATAATTTACAAAAAAACTAGTAGATTTTTAATAGTTTAAGGATATTTTTAAATAAGAGCCAAATGTCAGCTTTGGAGAAGTATACACAGAGCTTTCTCCGTAATCAATTCTAACTCCGTTTTCCCAATTTGCATGAGGAAAAAGTCCTGAAACAATAACGCCTGGCTTTACATATCCGTTTTTGTCGGTTATTGAATGATAGCCAGACGCACCAATCTTTATATTTTTCTTTTTCCCCAGTCTTTTTAGTCCTGCGTCATAGGCTAAACAGCGATTATGGTTAGAAGTTTCGGGAAAATAAATGTCTTGAAATTCGACATTAAAGCCTACATTTGGGTCACTCTTATCCCACCATTTATAAAGCCCTGCAGTTGTAACGATTTCACTAAAACCGTTTATGTCGTGTCTCTTAAATACATCGCCTGCACTTTTTACTTGCGCTATGCATTGTACATATACATCTGCGTCAAGTATTGTGCGCTTGATTTCGCCCCCAATCAAATGAAACTGAGTGCGATTTTCTGAAGTGTACCAAGAGCCGTCGGGAGCAATATTCGGATATTTTCGCGCAAAGAGGTTTATAGAAGTTTTTAATACAGTTTCTTCGATAGAAAGCGCAAAAGAAAGTTTATCAGAACTCATATTTGTAGCTTCTCCGTAGCTATCAGCATAAAAGCCCCAAAGAGAAAGAGTTCCAGTCCAAAGAGGAAGACGTATTAAACCCGATGTGCCAGAACGTGAGTCAGCAAGAATATTTGTAGACACACCGCCGTATTTATAGTTAGAGCCTGCAACAAGGTCGGCTTTATCGTCTTTGTCGTCAACAGTACCAATAAGGCGAACGTATCCCCAGCTTGTAGATTTACGACCTGCTGACACAAAAAGACTGTCGAACATAAGATAAGTAAAATACATTTCATAAATAGAAAATACTTTTGATGAACTTGGCAATAAAGTAAGAAGTGTTCCGTGCAAGGAAAGAGTTTTATCAGGCCGAGCATTTAAGTAGAGATAGTTTTGAAAAGAAAAATATGCAGAGTATTGATTAGAACCTTTTTCTCTTACGCCACCCGCGCCCAAAGAGGACTCCATATATCCCGACCAAGACAGAGGAACAGCTATATCTCCTATTTTTGCGACAAGTGTATCTGTTTTATCGGTAACTACAGCGTCAGAATCTTCTGCGTCTTCAAAAAGTGAATCAAAATCATCTGTTTCTTCTGTTTCTTCTGTTTCCTCGCTCATCGTTGTACTTACCTGAGAATATAGAGAAACGGAAAGAACAAATAATAAGAATACAAAAATATTTTTTTTCACAAATAACTTCCTCGCTTGTAAGCCGAATAAAGCAGGCAGTGCCAACAAAACAGGCTGTGCCTTACAAAACAGGCTATGCCTGTCAACGAATAGACATCATCTCAAGATAAGGCTTTGTATAAACAGAGTTGTCTACTTTGTCAAACTTGACATTAGAAATAGAAATCGAGGTCTGTTCATATTGCATTTTACCGTTGATTTTCTTGCCGCGAAGATTGTCTTGAATTATCATCTTTACAGGAATATGATAAGTTCTCTTTGTGTCTGTGCCTTGAATAGTCTGATAGCTCGGAATTGCAGTTGTACGAAGTTTCTGGGCGCTCAAGCTGTAATCTTCTTTTTTTCTTACTAAGCCATCATCTTTCGTAACCCACAGTTTCAACATCGGATAATCCACTTCAACTCCGTCTTTTGCCGAAAGCTCGAACAAAATGCACTGCCAGCTACCGAGTTTTACTTCTTCCACACTTTTTATCTCATAATCCCGCTCGTAATGCTGCGGCGCAAAGTCTGAATTGTTTGCATTCGTGTTTTGAAACTTGTCGCGGGAGCTCGTAAAAGTGAATCTGCGGTCGGCAGGGTCATAAAACCAAATATTTCCGTCATACTGTAAATACCCCTTGCCTCTTTCCCTTGCAGGAGCTGTGATTAAGATTGTCCATTTAGCTTGAGAATCGCGGCGGTACATAATCGCGTCATTGATGTTCTCTCCCTCTCCAGGTTTCTTTTGCACAACTGAATAAACGCCCGAAAAATCTGTTTCGTAGAAAGCAGTATTGTCTTCTGCGCTCTTCAAAAGCTTCACAGCTTCACTATTTTCGATTGCAATAGCATTAAAAAGCATAAAAATAACTTGCAAACTAAATAAAATATGCTTCATATAAACAAACTCCTTACAGCCTGTAGCTGTTATTCTGTTGTTGCAAGGGCTTGGACAGGCATTATTCTAACTGATTTTTGTATCGAATATAAAACAGCAAGCACTGTTAGCACAATTACTACAAAGCACACGAGCAAAGTCGCCTTTATATCAAAAAGAGGGACAAGATGCCCGTTCTGCAAAAAGATATCGAAAGCAGGGATAAAGGAAAAATTGAAAGCCGAAGAAAGCAAACAGAGCAAAAAGGCAAAAAGCAAACCCGAAAAGCAGCCTGCAAGCAGCAAAAAAAGCGACTCTGACAAAATGGTTAAAACAATTGAAGAGTTTTTCATACCAATCGCCATATAAATGCCTATTTCATTGATTCTTTTCATCACAAGCACTCGGTATGTGCTGCCGATACCCGCAACAATGATGACAACTAGCGTGATTATCACAAAAGAAGCTATTCCTTCCATCGCGCTGATTAAAACTCTAAGCTCCTGCATATTTGCACTAAGAGGAGTGAGTGCGTAAGTAGCTTCTTTTAGCCTACCCGTCAAAAGTTGGTCATAGAAAAGTTGTTTATCTTCTACTAAGCGGAACATATTGAACTTTTTTTCAAGCAAAGATTGATACTCTTCTTTTGCTTTAGGCGATTTGCCTTGAAAATCTATCGCGATACGATTCGCCCAAGTTGGAGATACACCGAAAATCTTGCGCAAGAAGTCAATATCCATATATGAAGTGTACATTCCGAAAAGAGAGCTATCGCGGAAAATGCCCTTGACCACAAGAGTCATTGTATTAAGATATCCTGAGGCAGTTCTCATCATCAAAGTAACTTCATCGCCCATACTTGCGCCCAAAAGCTCTGCTATCGGCTCAGAAAGCAAAATCCCGTTTGTGCCAGCGATGTTTTCTGCGTTTCCAGAGACATAATTGAAAGAATTGAAGAGCCTTTTTTCTATATCGAAGTTCACGCCCTTGATAACTCTCTGCCTAACGCCAACTCCCTCAAAATAGAGCGCAGAGTTCTTTGCGTCACAATCAAAACGTTCTGAAATCACAGCAGAAGAGCCGAAAACTTCACGAAGTTGCTCTATAAACTCTGCAGTATTATCAAAAGCAAGGTTATTTTTGCCGCCTATGAACTGATAATCGCCGCCATAATAAATTCTAGCCTTTGATTCGAGAGAGAAAAGCATTCCTCTGATTAAAAATATCGAAAATAGCGACACTCCCACTCCGACCATGCAGACCAAAAGCAGCGACGCATACTGATTTTTGCGGTAAAGAAGAGAGCGCAAGCCTAACGCAATCTGATACATCACTTTCCCCCTTGCATAGCTTCCACAGGGCTTGCTTTTAGAGCCGTGATAACAGGATAAATCCACGAAAATAAGCCTATGACAAGTGAAATCATAAAAGAGCGCAGCAGATTTGAAAAAGTCATCGTCGTTACAATATAAGAAGAGCCAAAAAGCAGAATGAGAAAGCCGTTTGTCAGCTTGATATGCGCTTGATTTATGCAAATCGAAAGCAATGCGCCCAAAGCAGAGCCAAGTACGCCCGCGACAAGAGCCAAAAGCAAAGTTTCCGCCATACACATAGCCGAAACAAA